>Ga0210401_10000215_pt1 | contig 71969 bp, 52 predicted proteins | sample IncBWH32MmetaG_FD_150866 | JGI IMG/M metagenome (GOLD analysis project Ga0210401, IMG submission 150866) | Forest soil microbial communities from Barre Woods Harvard Forest LTER site, Petersham, Massachusetts, United States - Inc-BW-H-32-M | ecosystem: Environmental > Terrestrial > Soil >...
TGCAACGCATTATAAAAGGGCGCCCCTTTGAGGTAGGTTTTGAGTGTGATCCAGAACTCTACCGAAAGGAGTGCCCTCAATGAACATCAAGTATATCGGCATGGACGTTCACAAGGAAACCATTTCGATTGCGGTGATGAACGGCGATGGAAAGCTGGTGATGGAATCCATCATCGAAACCAAGGCGAACACCATCCTGCAGTGTATCCAAGGGCTGCACGGCATCTGATGTAGTTTTCGGTGCGTGGGTAGCTGTGCTGATAATCACGAGAAGGCAACCTTCAGTAAACCGATCAACCGCGTGAGGAGTATTCAGTCTTGTGACTGACGCCACGAAATCTGTCGTGTTGGATCGAGAACTTGAGGAAGAAAAGAATCAGGACTCCTCCGGCTCATGCATCCGATGCCCGCTCTGCGGCTGGTCGCCCCGCAAAGAAGACAAGTGGTTCTGCTGTGGTTCGTCAAAACTAGATCGCCCAGAGGTCATTGACTTTTCAGGGACATAGAAGAAAGAATCGGGAACCATGCTCGGCTTCCTTCTAGGTTTATTTCGACGGGTTTGGCTCTTTGGAAAAGGTCATCAAGCGGTCGTCCTGGAGAACCTCGCCCTCCGCCAGCAGCTTTCCATTTACAAACGCAGGCAGAAGCGTCCGCGCCTGGTCGGACGCGATCGGTGGTTTTGGATCGCGGTGTCCGGGGTGTGGAAGGAGTGGCGACGATAGCAATTCGCGAGCAAAGTCATGGTACTACGTGTGGCCTTCACATTCCCAATTTACTAGCGGGTCAATTCGACCCGCTAAACCCGTATCCTCTTGCGGTAAGTACATGAGACCAGAGGCTAAGACCATACGCTCAGGATGGCAGCTTGGTTGTGATGGCGGATTCGCGAACGAAACTGATTGAACGAAGTAAAAGGTCGTTCCACAACCCAGGGCCATCGGGCCAGTCCAATGCCTTGTTCAAGGCGTCACTGGGGGAGCCGATCCGATTCCGCGCCAGTCGGTCTCAGGTCACGATCGACCAGCAAAGAGTGTCATAGCTAAGGGTTGCCAAGACGCGAGAAGGCAGGAACAACTCGAAAAATGAATAAACAGGGCCGTCGCCAGTTAGCAATGCGGACCACGCGCGGGGTGCCCGCTTGGCGAGTGACAATTCATCCGCATCCAGAAAGACTTCCCTACCCAGATGTGAAAACCTTCATGCCAGAAGTCAGCTAGTGTCCGCCTAGCTGTCCAGGCGCGATCCTCGGTTGACGCTAACAGGCCAAAACGCTCATCCAAGGCTCCTGAAGGCTCACTTTGCGGGCGCCTTCCGATTCCTGCGAGCGTCGGGTTTTAGAGACTTGTCCATTCGCCTGCTCGTCCCGTAACGCAGGCCATCTACCAGCAATTCGACCATTCTGCGCGCATAGGCGGGCTCTTCCCCGTGAGGTCCGTGGCATAAGTCGCGACAGCTCGTAACAGATCGTCGGCTTCAACACCTGGGCGCACTACTCCCGCTGCAACGGCCGCTTCCAGCAGCGTTTCAAGTGCTGGCTGCAGACGTTTGTCGAAGTATCCAGGCAAAGAACTATAGGCCGGGTCGCCCGAGTGCAGCGCGGCTGCAAGCCCTCGCTTGGTAGCGACGAAGTCCATGTACCGTTGCATCCAGCGAGCCAATGCCTCACCAGGCTCGTACTTGCTTGCGAGGTCAGGGGCCGCATCCGCGCAAGCATCCATTTGGGTCCGAAAGCATCCCGCCCGGCACAGCGGATCGCCCAGCTGCGATATAGGGCTTTCAGGCGATTCATGACCCGGGAAAGATCTTTGCCCACGGTTAGGTAACTGCGGGCCAGCTCGCGCAGCATGCGTACCCGGGTTTCGCCGTGGTATACGGGCTTGAGATCATGGAGGCGCAGCCGCTCGGCGAGTTTGCGAGCATCGATCTTGTCACTCTTGTTGCCCTGTTTGAGCAGTGGGATCTTGCGCGGATTGCAGACCAGGACCTCAGTCACATGCGGCCTTGAGCAGATCGTAGAGCCAAGCGGCCCAAGTGCCTTCTTCGAAGGTCACGAACAGGCTGCCGCGCAGTCCACCGAAGAACTCCAGAAGCGTAGAGGCTTTGGTCTCCAGAATGGATTCCATGACGACCTTGCCCTGCGAATCCATCCCCGCGACCGAGATCTTTGCTTGATGAACATCCAGCCCACTATACTTTTCACTGCTCATCGAGGGTACTCCTTTCGTAGGCGATCATGTGCACGATGACAACCTACTCCAAAAGGGGCGCCCTCTTATAATGCGGTTTCGCCAGTTAGGAACCGTCGAAAACTCCATCCGATATCGTCGGGGTCGCCCAGACTCCCACTCGTGCGAATCAACATTTCGACGTTGTGCAGAATTGCTCAGACAGCTGATTGATAGGAGTAGTACTGTGGACCCAAACGCGAATCTCCTCCCGGGGAAACCAATATGCGCACAGCTGTAATCGTGGAACGGATTGCAGAGGCGTCGCCCGGTCCCAGGGCCAGGATTACCAGTGTCGTCTATTTGTTTTACTTTCTGACGGCAGTATCCGGCATGTTCTTCCTTAAAGGGCTTGTCGTGGATGGCGACGCCGCGGCTACAGCGAACAACATCCTGGCGCAGCAGCCTTTATTTCGGTTGGGGTTAGCAACCGGCCTCATCTCCACCGCGTGCTATGTCGCGGTGACGGCTCTCTTCTACGACTTGTTTAGGCCCGTAAACAGGCGTCTGTCTCTACTCGCGGCGTTCTTCAGCCTCGTGGGATGTGCCATTCTAGCTTTCGCTAGCCTTTTTCAACTCGCCCCGCTTGTCGTCTTGGGAGGCGGCCAGTACCTGAGCGTGTTTAAGGTGGAACAGTTGCGGGCGCTGGCATTTCTGCTTCTCGAATTGTACGGTCTGGCCGTCAGCATCTGCTTCGTATTCTTCGGAGTCTATTGCCTCCTGATCGGCTACCTAATTTTCAAGTCGAGCTTCCTGCCTCGAATTCTGGGCGTGCTGATGGCGTTTGCCGGTCTGGGTTGGCTGACCTTTCTATTCCCGCCGCTCGCAGACTATCTGTCACCCTACAATCTGGTCCTCGGCTTCCTCGCGGAATTAGCGCTGATGCTATGGCTGCTCGTGATGGGCGTGGACGTTGAACGATGGAAGGAGCAGGCCCGCGCCGCATGAAAATCACCCCCTATCGTTCGGAGCGGTGCGCTGGGCTTTCTGATCGGGAAGCCCGCTCTGATTTGCATGAACGCCTGATTCAAGCGCTCGCATAAGGAGAAAAGAGCATGAGAGCAGCAGTGATGATGAAACGGATTGCTGAAGTGTCACCGCGTTTCAAGGCCAGAATGGCCGGTGTCCTTTTTCTATTCCTCGTACTGACGTCTACATTCACCGAGTTCTTCGCTCGCGGTAGGTTGAGTTTCGCAGCGCAGATCGCAGGGGGCGTTATTGAGGTCTCGTGCATGATCGCTGTGACGCTGCTCTTCTATTACATCTTTAAGCCGGTGGACAGGCGCCTTTCTTTGCTCGCGGCGTCCTTCAACTTCGTGGCAGTCACCATTTTGCTTCTTCAATTTCTATCTCACAGCGTGAACATCGGCCTCGGATTTCACGGATGCTATTGGATCCTGATCAGCTACCTGATTCTCAGGTCGACCTTCCTGCCTCGGTTTCTGACTGCACTGACGGCGATCGCGGGCTTGTGTTGGCTGACCTTTCTGTCGCCGACGCTCACAAACTACCTGTCCCCCTACGTTATGGCTTCCGCCTTCCTCGTGGAAGGATCGGTGTTCCTGTGGCTCCTCGTGATGGGCTTGAACGCTCCTAAGTGGGAAGAGAAAGCAAACAGGTTGGCCATAGCAGCGTAATCCCGTATAGCGCCCTGCGACTGGATGTGCTTGAACGTGAAAGCCTTCGGAGCCGTCGCTGAGCTTCATCCTTACCAGGGTCAGGTGGCGTTACATCGCGATAGCGCTCATTGACCAGCGGTCGAAACATGTTTACATCAGCAACCAACTCCGCGTGGGCTGAAGGCACCCGTTCTCCGTGCAAAATACCTAGCATTTTCGACCAGAAAGCTGCTCCTTTGAGACTTTTCGTCCTGCTGCTATTTATCTTGTAGTTCGATCTCTAAAATTTCATCGCGAACCTGCTCCCGCAAATGCTTTGAGAAGGGTGTTGACATCACTTTCATCGTTGTAAGGGGCGAGCGAGATCCGAATGCGCCCGCCACGTGTACTGCACACAATATTGTGACTACGAAGTCTTTCCACCATTGCTTGTACGCTTTTGCGAGGGCGGCCCAGTGAAATGATGTGTGGAGACCCAGCAGGATCGCCAACACTACGAAACGGTTGCCATCCATACTTGGCGGCTTCGCTAACCAACGTTGCTGCCAAACTTCGTGCATGTGCCTCAATGCGAGTTTCATCCAAGGACAACAACTGCTCAATGGCTGCCACGAGACCCGCCATACAGACATACGACATTGTTGATTGCGTGTAGCGCCGCGCATCATTAGCTAGCGACAGAGAGGTTGCATCAAATCCAAAGGGCTTCGTCGCGCCCATCCAACCCGGTAAAGGGGGGATTTGCTCAAGCAAGAGTGGCGACATGATTGCCAGTGCAACGCCTCCATGTCCACCAAGCCATTTGTAGCCGCTTGTAACGACGGCATCAGCACCCCACGCCGCTGCGTCCACCCGCGTCGCACCTGCCGCTTGCGTAGCGTCTACAATCAAACGTGCACCGACCTGGATAGTGCTTTGGCGCAGGCGAGAAATATCCACTACCGTACCTGTAGCGTACTGCACACTGCTCACCGCAACCACAGAAGTACTCTCATCGATTGCTTCAATAAGTGTATCGGTCAAATCGCACGTAGGCTGGTCATCAACAAAGCGCACCGTATGGTTGTTTAGAGCAGCCAGACGAAGCCACGGCCGAGTTATCGCAGGAAAGTCTGAGGAGACGGCCAGAACTGTGCTCTTTAGTCTCGGCTGAAGCAACATCGGAAGTTGCCCCAATATCTCACTTGCGCTGGCTACAATTGCGACTTGCGTGGACTCGCAATGAAGCAATCGCGAGGCGCGTTCGCGGAGCGTTTCGCAGTAGGCCACCTCATCCCTATCGGACATGTAGAGGTTTCCATGCCTAGCCACATTGTCTATGAAAGTGTGCATCGCGGTTACTGCTGGTTGACCGATCAATCCCAGGGATGCCTGATTCAAGTACACACTATGACGGAGGCTGGGATAATCCGATCGATCAAAAGGAGAGGGGATCATTACCGATGACGACCTGTTTGTGAGCGAGTAGATCCTAAACTGTCCTGCTCCGGTTGGAAATGGACAGAATTGTCAGGTGCACTGTACTCCAACTCTGTCCGGCCACTGCGTCGAACCGCCGGTATCCGCGCCCGGCATTCTCGAAGGTTTGTGTCGCCTCGGAAAACTCTCCCACCAGAATTTGGGGTCCTCTTTGTCAACTGAACGAGCGGGTAACTGTCGTAAAATCTTAGTACTCTATCGACAAGTGCGCCGGCGCCGAGCTGTTGGGTGGGCCCGAGTGTGTTCCGCCGGGGCACTTGCGATAGGGGGATTTGGAGGAAGCCGCTGGCGTTTGCGGCGGACGCGGACGGCTATATAAATATTATGAACAGCCGATTGGCCGTCTCACGTACGACGAGGCGGGACGAAAGTCCGCTCATGTGATGAAGCCGGGACGAAAATCTTCTATCACTGATCCCACAGCAGTTACTAGCGCGAGCTGCGATGAACTTCGGCGGATCGCAGAGGGCTACGTAGGCTATTGCGGGAACTTCACCCTCAAAGAGGAGAGTAAGTTAGCCGCCGACCGTGGCTCGCATTGAAGTAGCGTGCTCGCTAGCAAGACTTTAGGCCCATGTTGGATGACCAGCCCCGCGTCGTCCACGCGGCTTTTCCCAAGATAGTCGCCCCAACCCGACGCGGGGCTCCTGTTTTAATCAGCGCGGCTGGATTGTGCCTACCAGGGCCCCTCACTAACTCTTGCGCCAAAGCCTGGGGAAGTTGTGCCGAAGCGTATCCTGATTGCCGATGACAATGAATCCGTCCTACGAGCAGTTCGTGCGTCGCTCGAATCTAATCCGGATTGGATTGTCTGTGGCGAAGCGGTGGACGGCGCAGAAGCAGTAGCAAAAGCGAAAGAACTTTATCCGGACCTCATCATTCTGGATCTGGCAATGCCAGGTATGGACGGACTGAAGGCAGCCAGCGAAATTCATAGCCTGATGCCATCGATTCCGATCGTCATACACACGCTTTACCGATCGGCGTTGGGTCTCACGACCGCCGACGAGTATGGAGTCCGCAAGGTCGTGGACAAGACGGAAGCCGGTAGCCTGTTCTCGACGGTTAAGGAGCTTCTGAGCGAGGAAGTGCCATCACAGTCGGGAGTTCCCAACGAAACTTCAGAGACCTAGCCTTGACATTGCGTCACGAACGAACGAGTCGCCTGCAGGATGATCTACATTAAAAAATGGATGACTTTGCGGTGTTGAGGTTGTCGCAGTCGCGGAAAAGCGCCTTCTAACGGTCGGCGGGTTGAGCGAAAGCTGTAGCGGAGGCGGGTTATGACGAAGAGAAAACGCAGGAAGATGCGAGGCACGGTGCAGGAGGTGCTCAAGCCACTCCTTTCAGACGAACCGGAAAAGGCCCAAATCAGCGTTCATGAGGCTGAAGAACTGTATCGAGAAATCAGGATAGAGAGCGTCTTGATCGATGAGACTGGCGAAAAGGTTCGGCTCAAACCCGGAGCCGATGTTGATGTCGTTGTTGAGGCGGACACCGACGCTACTATAAAGATGCCGAGCGCCTGAAGCACTCTGTCACAACCGTAGCGGTGAACGGAAGGGCTGAGCACGAAACTCATTTACTTCCTGTGCCTCGCCCAAATGTCGTCCCTCGAAAAGTACCGGGATTGTTTTTCACCCAAGCCTGAACTTTGAGCCTACATCTGACCAAGAGTTGCTTTCGATGACGCACACGTGCCTTCGGCCGAGCCACTCGACTCCATGCCGCTTACGTCGAAAGGGCGCACAGATATATATAAGGATGGGCGGAAAGGTCGTCGCCCTAGGCCGCCCGATCGTAACGGTGATGCAATCCGCCCAGGCGATCATGGGCAAGCACCCGCCCAGAGGTTACGCAGCGAGTTCGGCACCCCGGCGTTCCCTTTCCGAGTCCAAGATGGGTGCGGTCCTCGTGATGGTAGGAGACGTACTCGGAAAGCAGGCGCTTCAGATGCCGCTCGTTGAGAGCAATCACATGGTCGAGCAGCTCGCGACGGCAGCTTCCCACCCAGCGCTCGGCAACACCATTCTGCCAGGGACTTTCGAAGGAGGTCCGCACCGCGTTTATCTTCAGGGATCGAATGGCTGCCGGGACCTCTGTCCCGTACTTCGCATCCCGGTCATGGATCAGAAATCTCGGAGCCGCCCCAAACGGAAATGCCTCCCGCAACTGCTGGATGATCCAACTGCTGGTCGGATGCCTCGTGATGTTGAAGTGCAGGATACGGCGGCGATCATGGCGGATGACAGGTTTCTGTCGCTCGATGAGATGAAGTGCATTATCGAAGCAGCCAGAGAACCCTATAAGACCTACTACTGGATTCTGGCAGAAACTGGCGTTCGCGCCGGCGAGATCGGCGCCCTTCCCGTTTCAAACCTGCTACTCGATCACGGAGCCATCAGAATCACGCAGAACGCATGGCATGGCAAGATCCAGACCGTGAAATCAGTTAAAGGGAATCGGGTCTGTGAAATCTCCCCGCAATTGGTGGAGCATCTTCGCGGATACCTGAGAAGCTGGAAGCCAAACTCAGCAGGTCTTCTCTTTGCAACCAAGAACGGCACTCCGTGGGACACGGACTTGATCCGCAAACGAAAACTCTATCCACTGCTCGATCAGCTGAATATTGAGCGGTGCGGCTTTCACGCTTTTCGTCACGGCAATGAAACCGTGATGGACCAGGAGAATGTTCCCATGGCAGTCCGGCAGGGCCGCCTCGGGCATTCCGATCCACGCACGACGATGATGTATTCGCACGCGGTCTCGGAAGATGGCAGGCGATTTGCGGCCAAGCTGGGTGATGTACTTGTGCCGTCCAAGGTTGTCATGCCTGTGGGAGTCGCGTGATTCTGGTGCCAAATGGTGCCAACTCGGTCAAAACAAGGGCTGGAAGCGATTGAAAAGGTTGGTTGCGGGGGGTGGATTTGAACCACCGACCTTTGGGTTATGAGCCCAACGAGCTACCAGACTGCTCCACCCCGCGAAAGAATGATAACAACCACGTGGGGCAGCGTCAAATGGCGCGCGGCCATGTTTCGGCAGAAATACGACAACGTCGCGTTGCAAAAATAGCCACCGCCAGCGTCGGCACGTAAACATGCTTGCTTCCGACCGGGACCAACTCCACAGCATCGCTCCCCAACTGGTAGACGCTCTGTGCAAGTCCGACGCACAGCGACAATCATTGCTTCAGTTTCGGTCGCTGGCACGCATCCACGATCTTCGTTGGATCAATGGCATCCTTGTCGACTTGCTCTTCCGCGATTTTTCCGTCCTTGCCGACGAGAAAATTCACGCGGCGCGCCGCTTTGTACTTGTCCACGTAGACTCCGTACTGATGCGTCACCTCTCCTCCCCAATCACTCAGCAGCGGAAACGTCACTCCAATCTGGTCGGCAAACGCTCTGTTGGCGAACGGACTATCCATGCTCACACCCAGAACCTGGGTGTCGGCCGCTTCCAGCTTCTGCAGATTCTGCTGGAAGTTTTTCATCTGCTGCGTTCAACCACCTGTGAACGCGAACACATAAAACGCCAACACGACGTTTTTCTTCCCACGATAGTCGCTGAGATGAACGTCTTTCAGGTCGTGGCCATCCCAGTATTGCAACTTGAAATCGGGCGCCGTATCGCCCACGCGAAGCTTCAGTTGGTCCGCCTGTGCCATTGCCCCACGTGTCATGGGCACCGCAAGCATCATCGCAATCGCGGCAGCCGCGAGAAGGCGGTTGCGTCGAACTCTTTCCATAACACCTCCGCAGGTCAAGAGACTATCCGGATGCGGCTTGGATGACAATGGAAAAGACGCCGGTTTGACATTGCGAAAACCGAGGCAAACCCGTTACAGTCTCATCCATAGGCCGACGAGTTCCATTTTTGAGCCGCCCATCTCGGATGGATCCTTCTCTTCCAACCGCATATTTCGACGTTTACACGCATCTTGCGAGTCATCAACAAAGCCCCGGTTCGCGGAGCACAATTTCAAAAGGATGAGTCTGGCAACCCTCAACGATATCTTCTACTCCGTGGTTGAGCGAAACCGCGAGCGGGTGATGATGCACCGGCCCGCCATCCAGTGGGTGCCGATCTCGTCGCAGGAGTTTTATCGAAACGTTGCTGGCGTCGCGCACGCCCTCGCCAGTTGGGGCCTCGTTAAGGGCGATCGCGTCGCGATCTTGAGTGAGAATCGTCCCGAATGGACAACTGCCGACTTCGCCTGCCAGTTGTTGGGCCTGGTCTCGGTCCCCATCTATGCCACGCTTACCGCCGAACAGTCGGCGTTCATTCTGGAGGATGCGGGGGCACGCGCAATCTTCGTTTCTTCCGAACAACAACTGAGAAAGATCGAGGCGGTCCGAAATCAGACACCCGTCGAGAAGGTCGTCGTCATGGACCCCGTCGAGACCGCGCATGCCTTCCACATGGAGCGCTTCATGCACGAAGGCCCGACCGCGCGCGACGAAGCACTCGACGCCAAGGCGCGTACCGTCGCCCCCGACGATCTGGCCACCATTATCTATACATCTGGGACCACGGGAGTCTCGAAAGGCGTGATGCTGACTCATCGCAATCTCGCGTCCAATATCGAGTACTCATTGAAGGGATTCGATCTCGCTGACAACGACGTCAGCGTCTCGTTCTTGCCTTTGTCGCACGTGACCGCGCGCCACGTCGATTTCGCCTTGCTCTACAACGGAGTGACTCTGGCCTATTGTCCATTTCTCGACCGGTTGCCCAAGACACTGCTCGAGGTGCGGCCGAGCATGTTCGTGGCTGTCCCGCGGGTGTACGAGAAAATCCATGCGCAGGCCGACCAGAAGGCAAAGGGATTTCCGAAGAACCTGATCTTTCGCTGGGCTTTGGCCGTCGGGCGGGCGCAGCGGGAAAAAATTCTTGCTGGCGTAACCCCCTCATCGTTTCATTGGAATCTGGCAAACAAGTTGGTTTACAGCAAGGTTCGCGAGGGCATGGGCGGCCACGTGAAAGTCTTCATTTCTGGAGGCGCTCCGCTCGGCCGCGAACTCGCCGAGTGGTACGCCATGGTCGGCATCCGCATTCACGAAGGCTACGGTCTCACGGAGACCTCTCCAGTGGTCGCGGTGAACACGCCAAAGCATCACCGCATCGGCACAGTCGGACAGCCACTTGGGAATCTCGAGGTCACAATCGCGGAGGACGGCGAGATCCTGGTCCGCGGGCCCTCTGTATTTAAAGGATACTGGAAGCGTCCTGAAGAAACCGCGAATGCCTTTCAAGACGGATGGTTCAAGACGGGCGACATCGGAAATCTCGCTGCTGACGGCTATCTCGCCGTCACCGACCGCAAAAAGGATTTAATCAAGACCTCCGGCGGGAAGTTCATTGCGCCTCAGCCCATTGAAAATTCCCTCAAGCACAATGCGTTGATCGGGGAAGCCGTCGTGCTTGGCGACAAGCGCAAATTTCCGGCGGCACTTATTTCGCCATACTTCCCGCTTCTCGAAGATTGGGCTCGCAACAATCAGATTCCCTTTTCATCCCGCGCCGAGCTTGTAAAGCATCCGAAGGTTCAAGCCTTGTATGAAGGCATCGTCGAAGACTTGAATCGCAATCTCGCCCGCTTCGAAAAGCTGAAGAAGGTGATCCTGATTCCCGAAGAATTCTCTGCGGAGCACGGCACCCTGACGCCGACCATGAAGCTGCGCCGCCGCGCGATCGAAGAGCGCTACCGGTCGTTGATTGACGAAATGTACGCCCACGCCGAGGCCGCTCCTATCACGGGTCACGTCAGCGGGTGACCTCCTCCTGTACCCTCCCCGCAGGTTTCATTACAATAAGGACATGTCGGATCCGTTGATCATTGCCGGTCGCCAGTTGCGCTCGCGCCTCATCGTCGGCACGGGCAAATACAAGTCATTCCAGGAAACCGCACGCGCGCTCAAGGCAAGCGGAGCAGACATGGTGACCGTTGCCGTTCGCCGCGTGAATCTCGACCGCAGCAAGGAATCGCTCCTCGATTACATCGATCCCAAGGAATTTTTTCTGCTGCCGAACACCGCAGGCTGTTACACCGCCGACGAAGCGATCCGTGCGGCCCGCCTGGCACGAGAAGTGGGGCTCTCCGATTGGGTAAAGCTCGAGGTCATTGGCGACCAGGCCACGCTGTACCCCGATGTTCAGGCCACTCTCGAGGCGACTACGGTGCTGGTAAAGGAAGGCTTCACCGTACTTCCCTACACCTCGGACGATATCGTCTTCGCGAAGCGCTTGCTCGATGCCGGCGCGGCCGCGATCATGCCGCTTGGCGCACCGATTGGCAGCGGCCTTGGAATTCAGAATCAGGCTAATATTCGGATCCTGCGCGAGCTCATCACCGGCGTGCCGCTCATCGTCGACGCCGGAGTCGGCACGGCCTCGGACGCAGCGATCGCAATGGAACTCGGCGCCGATGCAGTGCTCATGAACACAGGAATCGCCAACGCGCAGGAACCCGTGCTGATGGCCGAGGCGATGAAGAACGCGGTGCTGGCGGGACGCCAGGCATACCTTGCCGGACGGATGCCGAAGAAGCTTTACGCTACCGCAAGTTCACCTGTGGAAGGCGTCGTTCGCTAACATCCCAAGCGAGCGAAGCGAATTAGAAATGACAAGGGCGGCCAAATCGACCGCCCCTCTTTTACGATGATCAAACTCTAGTTCACAACATCTTCACGCTCATCACGTGAATGCTGTCTCCAGAGACGTGTCCGCTTACCGCTACGTGATGCCCTTCGTGGCCCTTCAGGGCGTCCGGATTCTCTACGGTTAACAGCTTCTGGTCGCTGTCGGTCACGACCACCATCTTCGCTCCCGCGGCAAGGCACTTCTTCGTGCAGGCTTCCGCACCGGCATTGGCGCCCTTCGCCCCGCATTTATCGTCGGCAACCCAGCCCTTCACGGTCGTCTCTTTGTCGTCCCATGCTGCGGCGAACGACACGACAAAGCACACCATGCACAGCAGAAGACACAGCGCGAGTACTTTCTTCATGATCATCCTCCTTGAAATTCGAAAGCTGATAGAGTCCCGGTAGTTTAAGACCAAACCCGAGCCACACGTCGATCGCGACGTTCGTTAAAGTAGCGAAAAATCCTTTTGAATTCCCCGGAAGTGGCGTTGCAGGAATGCTATCACACCCGGCGCGAAGAAACGTCATCACAACTACTTGCGGGCGGCGTGCGTCGCGGGCTTCTGCGGAGTGGGCTGAACATAAACAACCTCGCCCGGTCGTGTGTAGTGCAACTGCTCACGCGCCTCTTTTTCAATGGCCTTGGGATCGCTTTGCAGTGCCTTGATCTGTTGGGTATAGCTATCATTCTCTTTCTGCAGCCTGTCGAGTTCCCACTGAAGCTTCTGATACTCCGCGCGCTTGCCTCGGTACACCACCATGCCGTTCGCCCCGAACATGACATGCAGGAAGAGCCAGACGGTGAGAAGCAGCACGCCTGCCGTCGCCAGCCGCCTCCGCGCGGTGTAGAGTGCGCTGCGGAATGGCTGTGTCTTCTGCATCCACCGCTCCGCGAAAGCTTCAGCCTGGGGAGCTTTTTCGACGACCGCGCGCAGGCCGTCTTCTGCCTTGGGGACCCGGACTCTGGAAAAGCTCCCTACTCGAAAATCCATTGCTTGGCGGCCGCGCTCAGTTTGGAGAGTTCACTTGCGTTCGCGGCTTCGGAATAGACTCGCACTACCGGCTCGGTGCCCGAAACCCGGTAGCAAATCCATGATCCGTCCTCGAATACAAGTTTCAGCCCGTCTGTGCGCACCACTTCCCCGACCTTGCGGCCGAAGAATTCGCGCGGTTCGGACTGTAACTTTCCAGTGAACTTGTCTTTGACCTCGGCCGTCAAGCGGAAGTTCTCCCGCTGGGGACAGAAGGAACCAACTTTAGCAAATAGCTCTTGCAACTGTTTTCCTAAGGTCTTCCCCCGACGCGCGACCATTTCGCAACACATCAAGCCCGCCAGCACACCATCTTTTTCCGGAACGTGATGCCGGATCGACAACCCCGCACTCTCTTCCCCCCCGATCGCGATTTTGTCTTCCTTGATCAGTTCGCCGATGTATTTGAAGCCGACGGGAGTCTCGTGCAATTCCACCTTGTGATGCTTGGCGAGCGCATTGATCAGGTTCGTCGTCGCCACTGATTTGCCCACACCGTTCTTCCATCCCCGGCTCTCCACCAGATAATCGAACAGCAACGCGATGATGTAGTTCGGCTGGAAGAATGTGCCGTCCTCATCGACGATCCCAAAGCGATCCGCATCCCCGTCGGTCGCAATGCCAATACGTGCTTTCGTCTCGCGCATCTTCGTCCGCAAGTCTTCAAGCAGGTGATCATCCGGTTCGGGCGCGTGTCCGCCAAACAGAACATCGCGGTAATCGTGCACTGTGGCCACCTCGACGCCGGCCTCTTTCAGCAGCGCATCGGGATACCCTCGAGCCGCACCCCAAAGCGGGTCAAACGCGACCCGCAATCCCGCCTTTTTGATGACATCGAGATCCACGATCTCGCGCAAACGCGACAGATACATGCGGCGCGGGTCCAGAGGCTGCGCCTCGACCTTCTTTGATCCCCCGTCTGCGGACGAACCATCCGCCGACGCGATCTCCGCCTCTATCTTCTTAGTCACTTCTGGAAGTGCGGGCGCCCCATCCGGCGTGGAGAATTTGATGCCGTTGTATTCCGGCGGATTGTGGGAAGCTGTGAAGTTGATCGCGCCGTCCGCCTTGGCTTGGGTCACCGCATAAGAGATAGCGGGCGTTGGCGCGGCCTCGGCGATTACCAGCGGTATCACCCCGTGCGCAGCCAGAACGTCAGCGGCGATTGAGCAAAAAGTCTCGCCTAGAAATCGCGGATCGCGCCCCACAATCACCTTCGCGCCCTTCGGCTTCTGCGACACGACGTATCGCGCAATCCCCTCTACTGCGCGCCGCACATTTGCAAATGTGAATTCCTCCGCCATTACCGCCCGCCAGCCCGAGGTTCCAAACTTGATTTGCGTTGTCATAAGAGAAATCCTGTACCGTCGCGATCAAGCGCATTGCTCGATCATGAGGGCGTTGCATATTATGAACCTGGGCCGTGAACTTTGTGCGGCAACCTGCTTCGCACGAGATCCGCGTTCGCCGGTCCCTTAACGGGTGAGTCTGATCGAGGCCGATTTTATATGACTGATGTGAGGGTTGTACTCACGACCGCAAGTTCCACCGAGGAAGCGCGGCGAATCGCCAACGAACTCGTCGAGCGGCGTCTGGCCGCATGCGTCAACGTCGTAACCAAGCTCGATTCCATCTTCCGCTGGAAAGACAAGGTGCAGGAGTCGGAGGAATACCTTCTCCTGATCAAGACGACCAAGGGACTATTTCCAAAGGTCCGCGACGCGATCAAGGAGATGCACTCCTATGAAATGCCGGAGTGTATCTCTCTGGCGGTGGAAGACGGAACCGAAGAGTATTTCAAGTGGATCGATGACAACGTCGACAGCTCAGGCGAACAGGCCCAATCGCCGAGTTCGAAATCACCCGGCTAAATCGCCTGGCTAGATCGCCGACAAGGCCTGATCCAGGTCGTCGATGAGGTCCTCGACGTCTTCGATCCCCACCGAGATTCTTACGAGGCCGTCAGTAATGCCGATCTCTTTCCGCCCCTTTTCGCCGAGTGCCGCGTGCGTCATAGTGGCTGGGTGCGAAATGAGCGTCTCTACGCCACCCAGGGATTCGCCCAAGGAGCACACCCGTACTTTGCGAAGCATCTTGTTCGCGTTCGAAAGCGATCCCGTCTCGAACGTAATCATCGAACCGAAGCCCGACATCTGTCGCTTGGCAAGTTCGTGCTGAGGATGATCCGCCAGGCCCGGATAGAACACCTTTCTTACCTTTTTATGTTTCGCCAGGAACTCGGCCACCACGCGCCCGCTCTCATCGTGCTTTTCCATCCGCAGAGCAAGCGTTTTGACCCCACGCAAAATTAACCAGCACTCAAACGGAGACAGGATCGCCCCCGCGGCCTTCTGCAGAAACGCCAGCTTGTCCGCCTGATCTCGCCGCGTGCACACTACAACGCCACCCAGTCCGTCGCTGTGCCCGTTCAGAAATTTCGTGGTCGAGTGCACCACCAGGTCCGCACCGAGCGCAATTGGCTGCTGAAAGTAAGGAGACATGAACGTGTTATCGACCGCCAGGTCGATCTTCTTCGGCCGGCAGACTTCGCTGACCGCGCGAATATCGGTCAATGCCATCAGCGGATTCGTGGGTGTCTCGATGAAGACCATGCGCGTGTTCTTCTTGATCGCCCGCTGCACGTTGCGTGCGTCGGAAGTGTCGACGTAAGAAAACTCGAGTCCGAAATCCGACCATACCTGGTTGAATAGCCGCGGCGTCCCGCCATAAAGATTGTTTCCGCATACCACGTGGTCGCCCGCCTTCAGCAGCGTCGTGATCGCATTGATCGCCGCCATGCCGCTCGAGAACACGGGCGCTGCCAACCCACCTTCGAGCGATGCCAAATTCTGTTCCAGGCGCGTGCGCGTTGGATTCGACACCCGCGCGTACTCGTATCCCTTGTGCTTGCCGATTTCCTCCTGCACATACGTCGACGTCGCAAAAATCGGCGGAGCCACCGCCCCCGTCGAGGGATCTGGCTCCTGCCCGACGTGAATGGCCCGCGTAGCAAACCCTGCCTTCGGCCTTTTCGTAGACATCTTCCTTACACCTCGAGTTGCGTCAGGACGCACGACGCCGATTGACGTGTGGTTACGTGGATTGCCTGAATGCTGAGTGCTAAGTGCTGATTGCTTTGGGCCAAGTGCCAACGGCCAAGTGCCGCCTCAGATCCCACCCTCAAAGATCTTCTTCGACAAATACCGCTCCGCCGAATCCGGGATGATAGTCACCACCCGCTTTCCTGTCCCAAGCCGCTTCGCCAACTCCAGAGCCGCATACACGCTCGCTCCAGCGCTCGATCCGCCCAACACGCCTTCCTGCGCCGCGAGTTCCTTCACCATTCCGAACGCCTGCTCATCGGTGACCATCATCACTTCGTCGCACACCGATCGATCGAAATTCTTAGGAATGAAGCTCGCCCCGATGCCTTCGACCTTGTGCGGCCCGGGCGGCCCTCCACCAAGAATCGACCCTTGCGTCTCCACCGCAATCGCGTATACGCCGGGCAGGCGCTCCTTCAGAAAGCGCGCAATCCCCGTAAAAGTTCCAGCAGTACCGGAACCGATGGCGATGCCATCGACGTGGCCTTCCATTTGTTCGAAGATTTCTCGTGCGGTGGTTTCGTAGTGGTAATCAGGATTGGCGGGATTTTCAAACTGCGCCGCCATGTAGGCCTTCGGATCCGATGCGACCAGCGCATTCGCGCGATCAATCGCCCCTTGCATGCCCTCGGCCTCCGGAGTGCGAGTCACCTCGGCGCCGAGGGCCCGCATGATCATAACTTTTTCTTCGGAAAATTTTTCCGGGACAAACAAGCAAACCTTGTAGCCGCGCTTCACGCCGATCAACGCTAGCCCGATGCCAGTATTTCCAGCGGTCGCCTCGACTATGGTTCCCCCCGGCTCCAGCCTTCCTTCTTGCTCGGCGCGCTGAATGATTCCGATCGCCGCCCGGTCCTTGACGCTGCCACCAGGGTTCAGGTATTCGAGCTTCGCAAACACGTCAGCCGCGCCTTTCGGCACTAGCCGGGTAAATTGCAGCATCGGGGTTTCGCCGACCAGTTGGGTGATATCGTCGGCTACGCGTAAGCGTGAGGTCGTCGTTGCGATTCGCACAGTACAGAGTAAGGAAGCTCACCCGCAAGCGTCAACGCCACGACGGTGCTAAGGCTCTCGCACCCGCCCCGCTGCGTCAACGGTCAACGTCGGATCGGCGCCCTTCCACGTGACGTCCGCTGTCGGGCCATACGTCGCCGGCACAGTCTTGTTCAGGAACCGCAAGTACACAGTCAGCTGTGTCCGGTGATGCGACGTATGCAGCACTCGCCGCCAGAACACCCAGATTCTCTGCTGCCGCGTATCGAAGAACGGAACGATGGTTACCCACCACTCAGCATCGCGCTCCGCCAGGTATCCCAGACGCGGCAGTGCGAGCTGAAACATCCGCTCCCGCATGCGCGACACCGAGAGTTCCGTCGGCAACACTGCCGCCGCTTCAACCTCAGGTAAGCCCAGAAATTCCGCGAAGAAGCGCCGTTCCGACAGCAACTGATGCTTCATGATGTCCAGAACCGCGCTGGACTTTTCGTGGGGCTTGAAGGGCAGGTCGCCATCCGCGAATCCGCCCCATACTGAAATGACCTTGTTTGTCTCGCTCGCGTAGGTGTCGAGCATGTGCTGAAAGATGGGTTCTCGCGCTCGCGGGACCTGAGCATCCGAGATCGCGGAGAATTCGTAGTCCATCGTCACGCTACGCAACAACAAGCCAGCGTTATTTAACTGACGTCGAGGCCCGTTCCTGCCCGGCGTAGTAACCGCTCTTCGTCCGCACCGTCAGCTTCCCGTATCCCTTCGCTTTTGCCTCCACCTTGATGGCGCGATAACCGCCCGTGCTCTTGGGATTCGTAGGCTTGTATCCGATCGTGTACTGGCTGCGAATGTCATGCGCGATCTGCCGGCTGATCTCATCCACCTGGTCAAGAGTCCTCGGGAAAAACGCGATGCCGCCCGTTTTTTCCGAGATGAACTGCAAGGCCTTGCGGGCCCGCCGCGCTTTTTCGTCTCCGAGCAAACCAATTGTATAGACTGTCGGTCCGTTCTCTTCCTGCAGCCGCCGGATCGCCTGCTCCAGCGACTCCTGGCTCTCGTTGTCTTCCCCATCGGTCACAACAAACAAAACGCGCTTTTCCAGCCGCGCATTTTTCTTCAGATGGTCCGAGGACGCGACCACCGCGTCATATAACGCCGTCCCGCCACGCGTATCGACCTTTTCAAGCGCTTCCCGCATTTTGCTCAGGTCGTTGGTGAAGTCCTGGTCCAGGTAGTATTCGTCATTGAAATTGACGATGAACACTTCGTCCTGCGGATTGCTTGACTTCACCAGGTTGATGGCCGCCTTGTTGACTTTGTCACGCTTCTCACGCATCGACCCCGAATTGTCGATCACGATGCCCATCGCGACCGGAATGTCCTCGCGCCGGAACGAGATGATGTTCTGCGGCTTGCCGTCCTCGAGAACGTTGAATGCGGTCTTGTCGAGGTTCATCACCATGCGCTGCTTGTCATCGACGACCGTGGCGTGCAGCACGACTTCCTCGACCTGCTTATGGAAGACAAATCCGCCTTCCTCCTGCCCGGATTGTTCCTGGGGAGGTTTGGAATCGGATGTGTCCTGCTGGATGGAATCGGGTTTCGGCGGGTCCTGCTTGGCTGGGGCCGCCGTCTTTGGAGGCGCAACCTGGGGCGGGAAGGCATTTCCCACGGGCTGATTCTGCGCGCCCGTCTTAAAGACCAACACGTTCAGAAGAACAATAACAGCTAGAAAGCGGCTACTCCGTAGGAGCGTAGTATCCCGTCTTCGCATAGACCCGCAGCGGTGGCAATCCCTTGGGTGGAAGTAGTTTCACTTTTATCTTACGCCATTTGCCATCCCGCGTTGGATTAGTTGGACGATACCCTAGTACATACTGGTTGCGCAGTTCGATCCCTATTTTCGTCGCGACGTCGGCCAGATCGTTCGGATTGTCGATGGTGAACGCTCGTCCGCCGGTCAGCTCGGTAACCTCGCTCAACAGTGCCGGGCCGAGCCTCTCTTCTTCGGTCGGAAAATAGTGGTCGTAAATCCCTATGGCGTAGATCAGTACGTCGGCCTCTTTCACCATCGACTTGATCTCGCCCTCCGTGTAGCGGCTGTGGTTGTCGCCGCCATCGGAGATAATCAGCATCGCCTTCTTCGGGTACTTGGCATGGCGCATTTTGCTTACGCCGAGATAAATCGCATCGAGCAGTGCCGTGCGTCCCTTCGGCACCGTGTACACAAGCTTTCCTTGAATGTCTTCAATCGAACTGGTGAAGTCACTCACTTCTTCGGGCTTGTCCGCGAACGTGATCATGAAGAATTCGTCCTGCGGATTGGCCGTCTTGAAGAACTCCACCACGGCTTCACGGGCGCGCTCAATTTTCGAGCTCATGCTGCCGCTCATATCGAAGATCACGCCCAGCGACACCGGCGCATCCTCGCTGGAAAACGAGCGGATCTCCTGCTGATTCTTTCCCTCGAACACCGCGAAATTGTCTTTGTCGAGCCCTGTCACCAGCCGGTTCATGGGATCGGTGATGGTCACCGGCACAAGCACAAGATCTACCGAAACTTTCATCGGACGCTCGTGCGAGGTGAAACCGGACTCCTTCACCACGTCCGCGGCTGCTGTATCGGGCTTCGGCACGATCCGCGGCTTGATGTGGACGTCGTCGTCGGTGTTCTGTGCCCGAAGTCCCGGACACGTTCCCAGTATCGCGAATGCGACAAATAGGGCCAACAGTACTTTCAAAGAGAAACGGTCGTTACGCAGCATGTTCCTGATCCCGGTTTTAAAAGGGGCCGAGTGGAGAATCCGACATCGGGTCTTGGGGAAAGACCCGCACCCACGATAGCGGGCCATGCGATCTACCTCTATTGACGCCGATCGTACCACAGTTCGGAGGAGGTAGAATCAAGGAAATATGGTATTTCGTATGCGATTTTACGAATGAGAAGTGCACCAACAGGCCTGTAAGAACTTCGAGTTGACTTTGGATCGGTTTCCTTTTTTTTGTCTTGCTAGAATGCTCTCTTCCTATGGCTTACATTGCGCCCTTTCGAGCCCTTCGTTATGACGCGCGCCTCGCCGAACCGTCAACCGTGATCACACAGCCCTACGACAAGATCACGCCCCAGATGCAGGACAATTATTACGCGGCCAGTCCCTACAATCTGGTTCGCCTGATCCTGGGAAAACGAGAATCCGGGGACGATGAAAAACGCAACGTCTACACCCGGGCTTCTGACTTCTTCCGCGACTGGCGGCGCCAAGGCGTGTTTCTTCAGGATCCCCAGCCCTCCATCTATGCGTATTCTCAGCAGTTTACGGTTCCCGGCACAACGAAGAAAGCGGAGCGCAGAGGGTTCATTGCACTAGGTCGGGTCGAAGATTACTCGGCGAATGTGGTCTTTCGCCATGAGCAAACCCTGTCCAAGCCGAAGGCGGACCGGCTCGATCTGCTCCGAGCGACAGGCGCCCACTTCGGTCAGATCTTCATGCTGTATAGCGATTCCGGTGAGATCGACTCCCTGCTCAGCCAGGACTCCGCTCCCACGACCGAACTCACCGATGAATATGGCGTCCTGAACCGCACTTGGAGGGTCTCGAATCCCAGCCTGGTTGACCTGGTCCGGGGCAAGATGCGCGACAAGAAACTCATCATCGCCGACGGCCATCACCGTTACGAAACCGCCCTGAACTATCGAAACGAGCGCCGCGCCCTTGCCACCCAGTCGTTGGGGGCGCCGCGAGAACGCGCTGGAAGCGTCATGGTCCGAGCCATCGAGGAGGAAGACGCCCCCTATGAACTAGTCATGATGACATTCGTAAATATGAATAGTCCGGGCCTCATGATTCTTCCAACTCACCGGGTCGTTCACGGGCTTCCTTCCTTCGACCCCGAGACCTTTCTGTCGGCTGCCCGCCGCTACTTCAACGTTGAGGAGGTAGATCCGACGGTCGATGCTCCCCGCGCAACCGCGATTCTGCGCGAAGCCGGGCACGTGGGCACCGCTCTGATCGCGGCAACCGCTTCACGCGTTTTTCTGCTGCACAGTCCGAGGGCGACGCCCGAAATGTTTCCGGGATTGTCGATTCGCCAGCAAGCGCTGGACGTCGTCCAACTCCATAAAGTCGTACTTGAAGGTGTGCTCGCGCTGTCGGAAGACTCCATCCGCAATCAGGAGAATCTTTCCTACGTGCGTGACGCCGCCGAAGCGCTCAACACCGTGCACAGCGGGAAAGCCAATGCTGCTTTTCTGATGAATCCCTGCCGCATGGAGCAGGTGCGCGACATCGCCTTCGCGGGCGAAGTTCTGCCCCAGAAATCGACGGACTTCTTCCCCAAGCTGCTTAGCGGTCTGACGATCTATGCTCTGGAATAGATCATTGGGGCAGAGTGCGGACGTCGCCCTACTGATGGTGCAACCCTGAAAGTGAGGGTCTCACCTTTGCTGCGCCGATTCTCCCTCCGCCCAATAACTTGTTCGGGCGAGCACAGTGCCTTTGCCCCGTTGTCGTAGCCGTACGCGTAACTGATGGAGACCGGGATGAGGATCCTTGGGTTGAAAGCTGAGCAGGTAACGGCTCTGTAGATGATTGGCGAAGGCCGTCATAAGCCTCTCAAAACTCTTCCGCGAAGTGAACATCTCATATTCACCGCCGGTCATCTCGGTAATTGCCTTCGGTGTATTCCTGCGCATTGCTTGAGAGGTAATCAGAAGGGGTGCGAGCAAGTCGCCTGTCGATCTCCGTTCGTCTTTGTTGCTTCCTCTTTCCGTGTCGAGCACCTGCGATAACGAGGGCGAAAACGGCAACGCGTAGACTACGGTGCTGCTGTTGCCAATCTGGCTTGCGACGTCGGTCATCTTCGCAAACCGGCTGCCGTGATCGCGCGTCTCGCTAATCAGCAACAACACTCGGCGGCGCTCTCGGGGCAGTTGGTCGAGCAAACGGACAGAGTATTGAATCGCATCGAGAATGGCTGCTCCACTGTCGCCCGCACGGAGGTTGGACAACGCGTTTTCGATGGCCTCCCCATTTTCCGCGAAATCCTGCAGGAGCCTGACTTCACTATCAAACTCGACCAGCGCGACTTGCGAGCCGGACGTTCCAAACAGCGAACTCAGCATCGACGCCAGCCCTTGCATCCTCGAGAATTCGCGACTGGCCCGCCGGCCACACTGCAATGCAACCACGACGGAAGCCGGCGCTGGTTCCGCGCTCTGGTCCAGTTGTGCCGATTGCGCCGTTCCTTCGTCTTCAATGATGAAATCGTCAGCCTTCAAGCCATACATCACTTGCCCATGATCGTCCTTCACCAGGGTTGGCACCGTAACCACATTCGAGCGCGCTCGAAACGTCGCATCTTGCGCTCGGATGAGCAAAGCCATCGAAAGAGCAAGCAAAGCTGCCAGCCAAATTCTTATTGTGGTCATTCGCTGGACTCAGGTTAGGAGTTATCGTTTCAACAGGGCCCGATTGCGAATTTGGTCTCTGTTAATCTGATGCTGAAATAACCTCAGGCGAGAGGTTTCGGATTGTCTTTTTCCATTCAACCCGCGGCCCGATTCGCGGGACCATGCAGCACATTCGGCGTTCGAATCCTGCCCCTGCTGCTGCTCCTCGTTCTCATCCTTCCCGCCGGCTCCGCCGACGAAAAACGAATCGCCATCTACGGTGCGGCCACCAACTACTCCCTGCCCGTGCTGGATCGCAACGGGCACGAATATGTCGGCCTTCTGGAAATCGTCGAGCCGCTCGGCAACGTCAATGCCCGCGTCGACGGCACACATTGGCGGCTCCGCTACAACGATCTTGAAGCCGACTTCACCAACGGAAAAACCCGCGCGAAGGTTCGAGGACGAGACTTCGACCTCTCCGGCAATTTCCTCCTCGAAGGCGGCCGGGGCCTTGTGCCGATTGCATCGCTCGCCGCCCTGCTGCCCAGAATTCTGGGAACTCAAGTCGCTGTGAACGAAGGGGCCCGTCGGATTTTTGTGGGAAACGTGGCGACCCACTTCACGGCTCAACTGAACCACACCAACCCTTTGCGGCTAGTCATGAATTTCACCGCGCCAGTCAATCCCACCATCGCCACCGAGCCCGGCAGACTCCGCATGGTTTTTCGTCGCGAGCCCATCGTCGCTCCCGGCTCTCCCACGCTCACTTTTGACGACAAAACGATCCCCTCGGCTACCTATTCCGAAAACAATGGGACCGCCGAAATCGACGTGAACAGCACCGCGCCGCTGATGGCCAGCTTCAGCAATGAAGGCCATACAATTACCATCACCGCTGCATCCCCTGCTGCCGCTGCTGTGGCTGGTGCTCCTGCTCCCGTCGCATCCCCGAGCACCACTCCCGCGTCCGCACCCTCGGCGCCGGCAGTAGCGCCGATGGCTCCCAGGCACTTCTTCGCTGTCGTGGACGCGAGCCACGGCGGAGACGATCCCGGCGTCGCCCTGGCCTCTCAGCTCTTAGAGAAGGATGTCACGCTGTCGCTCGCGCGGCGGCTCCGCCAGGAACTCGAATCCCGCGGAATTTCGACGCTGAGTTTGCGGGATACGGACGGTGGACTCACCCTGGATCAGCGCGCGGCGTTCGCGAATACCGCGCATCCGGCAATCTATATCACCTTGCACGCCGCTTCGGATGGAAAGGGCGTGCGTGTGTACACTGCGCTCCTGCCCGCAGGAGGCGAGAACAACGGCCCTTTTGTGGCGTGGGACACAGCTCAGACCGCATTCCTCCCGGCAAGCCAGCTTGCAGCGCAGGGAGTCTCTGCGGAACTGCAGAAACGGCAGATCCAGGTGCGCACGCTCGCCGCACCCTTGCGCCCTCTGAACAACGTAACTGCCGCCGCGATTGCGGTCGAGGTGGCTCCGCCCAGCACGACCGACGTGATGGATTTGAACATGGCCGCGTATCAGCAGAATGTGGCCAGCGCGGTAGCGAATGGGATCGTGACGGTGCGCGACCGCCTTGGAGTTCCGCGATGATTCCTCGTCATCTGCTGATCGCCGCGGGCGTCATGCTGGTTGCCGTATTCGGGCTCGGGGTTTACGCCGGACACATGCGCGGACGCGTAGCGCAGGTCGAAAGCCGCGCTGACTCCCGGCCCGTGGCTCCTCCCGTTTCCGGGCCGACCGAACCAGTCACTCTCTATGTTGCTTACGATGATCCCGGAATCCTCCGCCCTCAGTCGGCGGCCATCCCCCTTCCATCGGCCCGTCAGCAGCGTGCCGAAGAGGTTCTGCGTGCGCTTCTTGAAATCTACCTTTCGAAGAATGCTTCGCATCCGCTCGCGCCGGGGGCCGATCTGCGTGCCGTCTATCTGGTGAGTCCCGGCATCGCCGTGATCGACCTCAATTCTGCCTTTGCCAATGGCCACCGCTCCGGTGTCCTCGAAGAAGAGTTAACCGTGGCTTCCCTGGTCCAGACCCTGAATGCCAACGTCCCCGGCATCCTGCGCGTGAAGATCCTCGTGGATGGTCATGATCGCGAGACGCTCGCAGGACACGCCGACCTCTCCGACTTCTACGACACAACGGCCGTGGCCCAACTAGTCGGGCAGCTGCAGTAAGTAATAGATACTCGCGATCTGATGTTTGTCATCCTGAGCGCAGCGAAGTTGAGGCGCTCAGCGGGCGTCCGAGCCCGCTGCCGAAATCCCGAGCGAAGTCGAGGGAGCTAGGACCTGCTTTTGCTTGTGCTCGCCTCTACTTTTGCACGGTCACCTTCGCAATGTAGACCCCGAAGGGCTCCATGCTGATTTCGCTCAGCCCTGCTGGCGGAGTCTTCAACGTCGTAAGCAATGTCGCTGGCTTCGCACCTCCAAAGCCCTTGCCACCCAGGTCGAACCTCACGTGCTGCTGGCTCCCCGACATGTTCAGCACCACCAGCACAGCCTCGTTTTTGTAACGCCGCAGGTACGAGAGAACATTCGCATCGTCTTCATTCAGCGGCACGTACTCACCCTCAAGCAGCGCGGAATCCGTATGCCGCAGGGCGAGGAGCTTCTTGTAGAAATTCAGGATCGAATCGGGATCTTTTTCTTCTGCGGCGACATTGTGTGTCTTATAGCTATCCGGGACCGGCAACCATGGCTTTGCCGTGCTGAAGCCGCCATTCGTAGAGTCGCTCCACTGCATCGGCGTGCGCTCGCCGTCTCGCCCCTTCTCCTGCGGCCAGCCAGTCCGCCCGATCGGATCCTTCACGTCTTCCTTGCGCGTCGGAGGAGTGGTCTTCATCCCAATCTCTTCGCCGTAATACATAATTGGGGTCCCGCGTAGCGTCAGGTACAAGCCCGCCAGCAGCTTGGCAATCGCGTCGTTATTCTGCCCGTCGCCATAACGGTCGTACGCGCGCTCAATGTCGTGATTGCTGAACAGATACACCGGCCACCCGCCCGACGAATCGACCCCAGCAATCTGCTTCCGGAATTCCTGCGGGGAAAGCTGATTCACCTTCGTAAACAGGAAGTCCATCGGCATCTGCAGTTCCTTGCCATGTCCTCCGTAATATTCCTTCAGTTCGTCAATATTCTTGGTCCACGTCTCCCCAATCAGGACGGCGTCGTGCTCATCGGCGACCTTCCGGAGATTCGTCAGCGTCTCGTGCAACTCAGGGAGTTTCTTGTTGTACTTGTCCTCCATGTTCGGGTCACCGAATTTGTTCGTCCCCGGCAGAATCGGGTTGTCACGCAGGTCCGGATCCTCATAGAGCGTATCCACAGCATCGAGCCGGAATCCCGCCACGCCGCGCCGATACCACCAGCGCGTCACATCGAACATCGCCTCCTCCACCGCCGGATTCCGCCAGTTCAAATCCGGCTGCTCCGCATAGAAGTAGTGGTAGTAGTATTGATTCGTCGTCGGATCGAACTTCCATGCCGACCCTCCAAACGTCGACAGCCAATTGTTCGGAGGCCGATTCGTCCCCTGCCCATCACGCCACACGTACCAGTTCCGGTAAGGATTCGTTTTCGATGACTTCGACTCCAGGAACCACTTGTGCTGATCCGACGTGTGGTTGATCACGTAATCCATGATGATCCGGATGTTGTGCTGCTTCGCATCCGCAGCCAGGCGATCAAAGTCCACCAGCGTGCCGTACATCGGATCGATGTTCTCGTAGTCCGAGACGTCATATCCAAAATCCACCTGCGGCGATGGATAGCATGGCGTGATCCAGATTGCGTCCACGCCCAGATCTTTGAGGTATCCCAGCTTTGAGCGGATTCCGTTTAGATCACCCACCCCATCGTTGTTGCTGTCCGCGAAACTGCGCGGATAAATCTCGTAAAAGACCGCGTGTTGCCACCACTGATGACCTTGACCGTCGACCGATTTCTTCTGGCCGACCGCGCTCGTACCCACACAAGTCACTAAAATCGAAACCAACAGGGTGAATCTCTTCAGCATGATTACTTACCTCCAGGAATTGGCCAGACTAGGGAGTGGATTTCCCTGAAAAATGAAAACTAATTTTCTGTCGCGCATACCCGCCGGCAGAACTCGCGGGAATGCGGATGCGCAGTACCGAGGGATCTCCGCCGGCCTTCACCAGTTCCGCCCCTTCCACACGATTGAGCGAACCGGCATTCCACACGCCTAGCTCATACGTCGAGCCAGCCGCTCCCGCAATCTGCAGTTCCAGCAGATCGTGGTTCGCGCTCCAGGTATCGTTCAGAACCCGCAATCCGTGGCTCGTGCTGCCCAGCGCGGGCAGAGCCGCGTCCCAACTCAATCCAAAATCGTTCCGAATCATGACGCTCAGATGCGCTGCGCCGTGCGGCACCGCATACTTAATTACGACGTGCTCGTCGTCCGCCGATTTCAGCATCCGGTAGGAAACGAGATGCCCATTCATCTCCGCGCCCGTCACCTCGGCGAGTGGACTGATGGCGGGCGAGAACTCCAGCGTGCATTCCCCCGTGCTGGTCCGGTTCGTGTCGATGCTCAATTCCGTATCCGTCTTTTTGTAACGAATGTCCATCACGCAGGGTCCGGTATGCACGTTCTTGATCGCGAAAGTTTTCCAGTTGGCGGGAATGTGCGGTGACAGGCTCACAAGCGATGCACCCTCATCCAACGACAGTCCGAACAAGCCACGCAGCATGGGGCTGATCACCATCGCGGCAGACCATATCTGGTGAGGAGAACTTGTCGAGAGCGGTTGGTAGTAGTCGCCCGATAAAACCTCAGTCACGTGCCCCAACGATCCGTCCAGCGCCAGTAGCGCGTTCGCCCTGAGATTGGCGTATGCCGGCCAAGCCCGGTGATAGCGGTATTCCGCGACCGAAGCCCACCCCGTAAACAGCGGCCACACCGAACCATAGTGATATCCACCACCGCTGTAGCGAGTCGCCTCCGACGAAATGATGCGCATCCCCCAATCCGACTGATGCTCCGGCGCCGACAGCACGCGAATCGTTGGCAGCGCTTTCTCGTCCCGCAGCAGCCCGAACCACATCGGCACAGTCGACAAAACGGTCGGTTCGTCGATCGGCTGGCCTGCCGTATCCAAAGCGAAAGCAAAGCGATTCTTGTCGGCGATCCAATACGCCTGGTTGATGAGTTGTTCGTGCTGTGAGAATTCTTGCGAGAGCGTTCCGCTTACATCGTCTTTCCCCGCAAAATGCGCGAGGCTGCCAAGAGCACGCAAAGCCTCCGCTCCCAATCCGGCCTGATAAAGCTCGCTCTTGACTGGAAGCAGGGGGCCCCCTTCCACCCAACCGTGTCCAATCCCGTAATTTTTCGGCAATCCCTGGTCGTCATAGGTAGAACGCAAAAACTGGTACGCCTTCCACAGGCTGTCCCATTTGTCCTTCGCGAAACCCGTGTCGCCCGTTGAGCGAACGTAATCGTTCACCGCAATGATGTAGAGCGGCGTCGCGTCGGCGGAGGCGTAAGGATATGGATACTGCTTGAACCAGTCCACGAGGCTGGCGGTTTGCGCGATCTCGTGGGGGATCTTCCCATCCTCACGTTGAAAATGACTCAGGAACTCAAGAGCGGAGCGAGCATTCGCGTAATCGCCTTCGGTGTTCAACGCAAACGAACTCCACAGCGCGTCCCGCCCAAAAAACCAAGCGAACCCTGGCCGCTGGCTTATTCCCGATGTCCGGTACCCTGCGATCAACCCCGTGCCAAGAAAAGGATTGTTGACCAACCCTTGGAGAAGACTGATCCGCGACCAGTCGTAGGCCTTCTGCAACTCAGGATCGGGCAATTCGAGATTCACCGTGCGTTGCAGGAACGATCCGTAGTATTCGACCGCTTCCTGCTGCAGCTTCGAGTAATTTGCCGTCAGAAACTGATAGGTGCTTTCTGCCTCCGCTGGTCCGTGAACGGATCCTGCGATCACCATCATCCTGCTTTCTTTTTTGCTGGTGGTGACGCCGAGCTCAAACGCATTTTCGTTGGAGTAGGAATAATTCGTCTGGTAGCTGACCTTCTCATTTCCTGCGGTGGACGAACCAACGAGCGCTGAGTACTTTTTCTGTTCCTCACCGAACGCAAAAGCGTGCAACTTGTCATCCCAATTCACATACGTGGCGCCCAACCCAGCGGGCCATTCCAACTGGAAATCAGATTCAAACAGCACCCGTATGTTGATCGGGTGTTCGCCCTCAACGTCAAAAAGAATGACGGCTCCAGCCTCCTGTACTGGAACGAAGAACGTCTCGCGCACGCGAAACGTGTCCCCCGCGTAAACGATCGTTGCCGACTCGGGACGCACATTAATCGTGCGGGCCAGCGTCTCTGCAGGAATGGTCCGGCCCTCGACTTCAAATTCCAGGTGAAGATTTCGGAAGATCTTCAGCGGATAGACCCACGCCTCCATGTGCCCGGCTTCATCCCCGAACATCCCTGCTCGCGTGCCAACTACCGGAAGAAATTCCCACGAACGCACCGGCCGTGAAAGCTCCGGCAAGCGCGGAGCCTCCTGCGCCATCGCTGGCACCAGGCTACCGCCGCTTATCAGGAGGAAGATCGTAAACTTCAGGATGAGCGTGCTTAAGGCAGGACTTACTTTTTCCCCGGTCACGGGTATACGGGCCTCCGAACTTGCCAACCTCTCCAGCGAATTACTAAAGTAGGGCTGGATTCCAGCACGGGCCAACTGAGGAAGGTATCACGTTTTTGCGATTCTCTCGCCGCAGGTTTCTCGAATCACTCAGCCGGTCCGCGCTCGTTCTTCCTTTTGAAAGCGTTCTCGCTCTCGCCTTGCCGAGCTGGCGTCTCCGCGCTGACGACAAGAAACCAGAACAGCCTTCAAAAAGCGACCTCGGCGTCAACTTTCTGAACGTCGCTCGCGAAGCTGGCCTGAACACAAAGACAATCTATGGCGGCGAGCATCGCAATAAATATCTTCTCGAGACCACGGGTTGCGGTGTCGCGTTCTACGACTACGACAACGATGGCTGGCTGGATATCTTTCTGGTGAACGGTACACGCCTCGAAGGATTTGCCAAAGGACAGGAACCCACGTCGCATCTTTTCAAGAATAACCGCGACGGGACTTTCACTGACGTGACCGCTAAAGCCGGAGTCGCGCGGTCGGGCTGGGGCCAGGGAGTTTGCATCGGCGACTACGACAACGACGGGTACGAAGACCTTTTCATCAGCTACTTCGGCAAGAATGTCCTGTTTCACAATAACGGTGACGGCACGTTCACCGACGTCAGCGAGAAAGCCGGCGTGGCCGGGAACGGCAAGCGCTGGAACACCGGTTGCGCCTTCGTCGACTACGATCGCGACGGCAAGCTCGACCTCTTTGTCGCCAACTACATCGACATGGATCTCGCCACCGCGCCTCTGCCTGAATCTGGGCCATGCTTGTACAAGGCTGTCGTGGTCGCTTGTGGTCCTCCCGGTTTGAACGGTGGGAAAAACATCCTCTACCACAACAACGGCGACGGAACTTTCTCCGACGTTTCGCAAAGTTCAGGAATTCTTTCCGCCAACGGCACCTATGGCCTCGGCGTGCTCACTGCCGACTTCGATAACGACGGTTGGCCTGACATCTACGTGGCCAACGATTCGACCGCCAGTGCGTTCTATCAGAACAAGAAGAACGGGAAGTTCGTCGATATCGCTCTCGATGCCGGCTGCGCCTTGAGCCCGGACGGCAAACCGCAGGCCGGCATGGGTGTCTCGGCTGGCGACTATGACCTTGACGGATATTTGGACATCGTCAAGACCAACTTCGCGGGGGACACTCCCTCTCTCTACCACAACCTCCGCAACGGCGGATTCGAGGACACCACCTTTACTGCGGGCCTTGGCTTGCACACGCAGTATCTGGGATGGGGCTGCGGTTTCTTCGACATGGATAACGACGGTTGGCCCGACATTCTCATCTGCAACGGCCACGTCTATCCCGAGGTGGAACAGCTCCAGACCGAAGCTGGCTATGCGCAGCGAAAGCTGGTGTACCGCAACCAGCGCAACGGACGCTTTGAAGACATCTCGTTGAAGGTGGGCCCGGGCATCTCCGATCCTGTCGCCGCTCGTGGCTGCGCCTTCGGCGACTTCGACAACGACGGCGACATCGACTTCGTCGTGAACACGGTGAACGACTTCCCCCAGTTGATCCGCTGTGATTCCGGCACAGGCAACAACTGGATCAAGGTCCGCACAATTGGAACGAAATCCAACCGCAGCGGCATCGGGGCACGTCTCAAGTGCGTTACCAAGGTTGCGGGCGAGCCCAAGCCGCACGAGCAAATCGACGAAGTCCGCAGCGGCGGCGGTTATTTCTCACAAAGCGACCTCCGGGTACACTTCGGCCTGGGTCCGGCGAGCAAAGTGGAGCTACTTGAGATCCGTTGGCCCAGCGGTCAGGTGGATACCATGAAAGACGTCCAGCCAAATCAGTTGATCTTCGTGAAGGAAGGTACAGGCATCGTCCGGACCATGCAGTTCCCTGCTGCGAAAAAGACCTAGCCACCCGACGGCACCGCCGATCACGCCCGAATCGTCCGATTGGGACGCGCCCGTCAAGAAACGCGAGAATTGCCTCCTTTGTGGTAAGCTCCGGCCTCGCTCAATATGAACGGTCGCATCTTCTTCTGGTCGCTGACCTCCGCGCTCGCCGGATTCCTCTTCGGCTTCGACACCGTCGTCATTTCCGGCGCCGAGAAAACCATTCAGGCCCTCTGGGGACTCAGCCCAGGGATGCATGGCATCGCCATGGCGTCCGCACTGTACGGCACGGTCGTGGGTTCCCTGCTCGGAGGCTGGCCGGCGGACAAGTTCGGCCGCAAGGCTACTCTTCTCTGGATTGGGATTCTCTATCTGGTCGGGGCAGTGGGCTCCGCACTCGCAACGAATGTCGGAATGTTCATCGCCGCCCGCGTGATTGGAGGCCTGGGCATTGGTATTTCAACCGTCGTCGCGCCGATGTACATCTCCGAGATTGCGCCGCCACAACACCGCGGCCGCCTGGCCGGCATGTTCCAGTTCAACATTGTGTTCGGCATCCTGGTCGCCTTCGTATCAAATGCGCTGTTAGCCGGGGTCGGAGAAAACGCCTGGCGATGGATGCTTGGCGTCGCCGCCTTCCCCTCGGTGCTTTACGCCGTCTTCTGTTTCTTCCTTCCGGAGAGTCCGCGTTGGCTCTTGAGCCGCAAGGGCGACCGCGAAGCCGGACTGAAGGTCCTGCAACTGATTGCGCCCGACGCCCCAAAATCGAAAATCGAGGCCGAGGCCGACGAGATCATCAAGCTGTCGTCCGACCAGGTCGAGTCCGGACATTTCTGGACCGCGCGTCTTCGTAAGCCGATCCTGCTGGCCATCCTGATTGCTTTCTTCAATCAGCTGTCCGGCATCAACGCGATTCTGTATTTTGCACCCCGCATTTTCGAGCTCACTGGCCTCGGCGCAAAAGCGGCACTTCTGCAATCTATTGGGATCGGGCTCACCAACCTGATCTTCACCTTCGTTGGTTTGTGGTTGATCGATCGGCTTGGCCGGCGCACGCTGCTTTACATCGGCTCGGTCGGCTATATCACGTCCCTCGGCCTCGTCGCATGGGCGTTCTTCACCCAGCATTACTCCATCGTGCCCGTATGCATCTTCGCCTTCATCGCGTCGCACGCCATCGGGCAAGGCGCCGTCATCTGGGTCTTCATCTCCGAAATCTTCCCCAATCGTCATCGCGCGGAAGGCCAGACGCTCGGCAGCTTCACGCATTGGATCTTCGCAGCTCTGCTCACCACCTTCTTCCCAAAGATGGTCGATGTTTTTCCTCCCGGCTACGTTTTCACCTTCTTCGCCGGCATGATGGTTCTTCAGCTGATCTGGGTGAAGACGATGGTCCCCGAGACCAAGGGCGTACCGCTGGAGCAGATCCAGCACCAGTTGGGCATCGAGTGAGGACGTTACGCACGGGCAGGCTTCTTGTGTGTGAAAGACACTAGCCGCAGAGCGGACTCGTTAACCGGTTCTTCGAGATTGGCCGCATCTTCCATACATCGAGCGCGACGACTTCTGGCTCACCGTCAAGCTGTAACCGCACTGGACCCGAGAACGCGCGGTACACACGCGCGGTGATCACCGCATTACCATTCGCAAATACCTCGAGAACTGAACCATCCAGAAAGAGATGAATGCGTATCGCAGATTCGGCCGGCCCAGAAACGGGCGCAGCGATGCCATTCACATTCAGTTCCCGGCCCTTGGGACCGTCCACAACCGCGATCGACGCAAACGTTTCACCGTTTCCAGCGAGCAGGCGTAACTCGGCTTTGCGATTCCTCTGCGGACGAACGTCAGCTCGCACCTCGGCCGACAAATCGGAAATCCGAACCCCAGTGATCGTGTGCTCTTTGACTTCTTTCGAGGCAGCCGCACTGAAACCAGCGTGATTTTCCCGCAACTGCTCGACGACCGGTGCGACCTCCATCGCGAGCTCGCCCTCGGGATTCAAAGCCAGAACCCGCGGGAGTGCCATTGCTCCTGCCCAACCCGCGGCACTGAACTCCGACTCCGGCCGCGTCTCCGGAATCCATCCCCACAGAATGCGGTTGCCATTTTGATCCAGCATGCTCTTCGCCGCGTAGTAAGCGCCATGGTCCACGACGCCTTCCTTCTCTGGCGTGAACTTCAGGTCCTTATATGTGCCCACCTTCCAGCGTACTTTCCCCAGGGTGGAGATCAGCAGCACATGTTTGCCGCCGAGCGCAAAAAAATCCGGACACTCCCACATGTCCCCGACATCCACCGGATTCGTTGTGTTCTTCCCCGACGCTCCTCCTTGAAGCATTGGGTGCAGGTACGTCCACTTGCGTAGATCAATCGATCGATAGAGCAGGATCGCCCCGCCCCTTTCCCTCGTTCCCGACCCGAGGACCAGCCACCAGGCACCATCCTCGCGCCAAACGCACGGGTCGCGGAATCCCGTCACCTTCATTGCTGGAGGCGGCGCGGCAATCACAGGCTCTGGCAGTTTCTCCCACGTGCGCAAGTCCGGATCCTTCGACACCGCCAGGCACTGAACCTCCCGCCAAACATGCTTGCCATCCCGCAGCGTGGCTTCCGCATCAGACGTCGGCGGCAACACTCCGGTGTAGATCACCGTCGGCACATCGCCATCCAGCACGGCGCTGCCGCTGAATACTCCGTCGCGATCGAAGCCATTCGGCGTCGGAGCAACGGCGATCGGCTCGTGGGTCCAGTGCACCATGTCGGGACTCACCGCATGCGCCCAATGCATGTTCCCCCAGATCGCTCCGTCGGGGTTGTATTGATGAAACATGTGATATTGCCCGCGGAAGAAAATCGGTCCGTTCGGGTCGTTCATCCAGTTTGAAGCGGGCAGCAGATGAAACTGCGGCCGCAGCGGATCCGACTGCAACTGTCGGCACAGCAACGCCGTCTTCGAATCTGAAAGCGCGAACAACCTCAGCGCCCAAGGAGGCAGCGCCACAGCAGTCGCTGTTCGTAGAAATGCTCTTCGCGAGAGTCTCATGCCTTCAGGCCGGCATACTCGAAGCCCTTCATTCCATTCCCACAGGGGGCCTCGCCAGTGCACAACATGGCCGCCCGTTGATACCTGCGCATCCGGCCAAAGTCAATGACTGAATCGATCACATCCGACGCGGTGACTTATCATATTCACATCCATGGGTTGTTCTCGCGGAAACATCGCACGTGCAGTTCGCATTTCTGATCTTCTGTCACGCCGCCGATGGTTCAGAAAAATCCTCGCGCTGCTCGCCTCGTCCGTGTGCGCCGTTGCCCTTGCCGTCCCACAAGCCAAGCCGACGCCACAATCCAAGCCGTCCGCCAGTGCCGATTCCGAGTATCAGAAAGGACTCAAACTTCTCAAAGCGGGCGACATCGCGGGCGCTCGTCGGGTCTTCGAGCGCACCGTCAAGCTCGCTCCCGCGAGTGCCGAAGCGCACAATTCTCTCGGTTGGGTTCTTTTTTCGCAGGGCGAGACTGACAAAGCCATTGATGAGCTACGAACTGCAGTCCGACTCAAGCCTCGATTTCTGGAAGCTCGCATCAATCTTGCGAATACGCTGGCTCACGCCAACAAATTGGAGGGTGCTCAAGCGCAGGCTAGCGAGGCGGTCCGACTCGACGACTCCAGCGCCGAAGCGCACCGCACGCTGGGCCGTGTCCTGAGTTTCCGGCACGATCTTCCCGCGGCAATCACTCAACTGAAACGCGCGGTCGAACTCGCTCCGCAACGAGCCGACCTGCACGATGAACTTGGCTCCCTGCTGATGCAGAACTCGCAAGTCGAAGAGGCAGGCGCCCAGTTCTCCGAATCCACCCGGCTCGCCCCCGACTACGCCCAGGCGAAAATTCACCTCGGTGTGGTCTGCTGGCAACAGAAACGCCTCGATGAAGCGGCGCCGCTTCTGCGAAGTGCGGCCCAGCTCTCGCCCAATTCCGCATCCGCGCACTATTACCTCGCAAGAGTGCTCGAGGACCAGAACTCCAAAGACGACGCCTTGATCGAACTCAAGAAAGCAGTCAGCCTCCAACCCGACTGGGCGGAGGCGCAGACACGCCTAGGGTTGTTGCTCCAACGACACGGCGACGCCGAAGATGCCATCGAAGCGTTCCGCGCCGTCACAAAACTCCAGCCGTCCGATCCCGACGCCCACAACAACCTTGGCCTTACTCTTCTTCAAGCTGGACGGGCGAAGGAGTCCATTCCTGAATTCGAAGCCGCTCTTCGCCTCCGGGCCGACGATCCCGGCTACTTGACCAACCTCGGAACCGCGTATCTGCAGGAAACGGATTTCAAGGCCGCAATCCAGCAATTCGATGCAGCCCTCAAGCTCTCGCCGCAGGATCCAACCCTGCACTACGACCGTGGCCTGGCGCTCAAGCTGGCAGACCGCCTTTCAGAAGCGCTCACGGAGCTTCGCACCGCCGAGCAACTCGACCCCTCGCAACCCGACATCCACTACACTCTCGGCGTTGCCCTCTGGCAGCAAGGCACCTTCGACGAATCCGTGAAGGAACTTCGTGCCGCCATTACCGCCCGCTCGGATTACGCCGAAGCCTACTACACGCTGGGAACGGTTTTGAAACAGCAGGGGAAGCTGCAGGAGGCCGCCGACGCCCTCCGCGAAGCGATCCGCCTGCAGCCGGACTTCGCGGGAGCGCACACGACTCTCGCTTCGGTGTATCGCGCTCTTGGAGACGAGCAGGCCGCCTCGAATGAAGCGCGCGCCGGACAGCAGATCGCGAAAGAACGTACCGGACGCCAGGCCGCTATCCTCGCCACCAACTCGGGACGCCGCCTACTAACGGCTGGCGATGTTGACGGCGCGATCGCGCAGTTCCGCGCGGCTATCACATCAAGTCCCGACTTCGGACAAGCCCACTATCAGCTGGGAGTCGCGCTCCGCCAGAAGGGCGCCACCGACGAATCGCTCAAGGAATTTCGGCGCGCCGCCGAGCTCGATCCTCAGCTGACACCGCCATCGATATAGGGGAACGAGTCAAAAAGGCAAGATTCAGAGACGACAGGGACTTCCTAATTCCTCACCGCCACGATCTCCGATTCGATCGGCACTCCGCGCGTCACCTTCACCTGCAAGACCACCTCAAACGGCTTCACCTCGCCCGACGGAGGAACTCCAAGCCGCGCCAGCAACTGCGCCAGGGATTCTTCATGGCACACATACTCGACGGCCGCCTGCGTCCCCAGAGTCGTTGTCCCCGCCAGGATCAGCACCAACTCGCTCGGATGCATGCCTCGCATTAACGCAATCACTGCGTAGTCTTCGGTCAACGGAGCACTCGCGGGGCTTCCCAGGAAGTAGGATGGTTCCCCGCCCTTCGGATGAAGGTTCGAGAGCGCCAAGTCTCCTTTGCGGGCGCCGGAATCCAGCCGCCGAAAAACGAATTGCTCGTTCATCGGAATGTCGCGCAGTGACAAATTCTCGGCTGGCGAACCCACGAAGATCAGGTTGTTGTTCTTCGCATCGTCCAGCGAAAACAAGCTTCCGCGCTTCACCCTCACTTCGGAATTCAATAGGTGAAAAACGTGATCCAGTTCGTGCACCGCGATCACTTCTCCGACCCCGGTGTAGTGGTCAAGGATCGGAACCTGTGAGCCATCGTCCGCATTCCGATAGCGCATGCCGGTTTCTGGACGCCCGACAAACGCTGCGTTACTGAAAACCACTGAAGGCTCGGCAGGACCAGATACGAACATCTTCCAGAAGGTCTCGATGGACTGCGGCACAGCAATCGCCTGAGTGCCAGGCATGGCGCTTTTCTGCTTCGTTTCAAATCGCACGACCAGCGCGGCGACGCCTGCAGCCAGCAAAATTGATAAGGCAACCACACTCGTCGCCCAATTGAGCAACAAATGTCTGAAAGAGCTGCGTCTTTGCGCCGCCTGCAAGATTGGCTCAATGGAGGGGGCAACCGTCTGCCGATGATGGAAGCTGAGCGTGTAGCTCCCTTTTGGGAGCTCCACGACGATGGGATCGGCATTCCCTTCCGTTGAATAATAATCTGCAAGCTTCGCGCGCAATCGTCCCGCCTGTACGCGAATGGCTGAGTCCGAATGCGGATCGAAGTCTGCGGGACGACCGAAGACCTCGGTCGCGATTTGATACTCCTTAATCGCTCCTCCGGGATTTTGTAGGCTCTGTTCGGCGAGGTATCGAAGCAGCTTGCAGAGCGAATCGGAACTGTGCAAGGCTTGGCTCTTCACCAATCGGTCAATCGCACCCAAAAACTGCTGGCGCTCGTGGACGGGTGCTGTAACGCTCATGTGACAGAGCGTAACAAGCGTGCGCATCCTACTGCAACTGCGTCCGGTTTCCGGATGTAACCGTATCAAACCTTCTGAAACTTCAATTTGTTCGATCGAAAGATCAGATTTCCGGGTCCCCGTTTGTCGTTGCGCGCAAAGCTCGTCTAAAGGGCGTCCGTGGTGTGTTGTCTTTTTTCGACAGATCTTCTCAGCGTAGATCGTCCCATAAGTTGTTATGGTTCAACTATTTCAGCGCAAATTGAGAATCCTGCTTTCCATATCGGTCAAGCCGTCGTTTTTCTAAAAGCCATAGCTTCTCATCCCTAGTGCAGCACCGAATTCGCAGCAAATACAACAACCTATGAACAAGATCGATTTAGGAAATCAAACTGCAAGATCGGGCTGGGACGTAGTGTTTTTGTACTAGGTCCAATCAGCAACCACAAACTGTCGCTTCGGGGCACACAGGGGCGATTCACCAGTACAAACAGTAAGCAATCGGGTCCAGGTGCGAGGAGATGCGGAGGATCTTAGTAATGACGAGGAAATTCGCGGTACTCGCGGTTGCAGTGCTTCTCTTCATGTTGGCATTCGCGAACGTCACGCCGTCTGCATTCGGTCAAGCGGTGTACGGAAGCATCTTAGGAACTGTCACAGATCCCCAGGGAGCGGCCGTCGCCGGTGCCAAGGTCACGGTGACCAACCAGCGCAAAGGCAGCACGGATGAAACCACAACCAACTCTGATGGCAACTATTCCGTCACGCACTTGCAGCCCGATGTCTACTCGGTGAAGGTCGAAGCCGCCGGATTTAAGGTCAGCGAGCAGAAAGACATTCCGGTGCAAGCCGACGCGGCGGCGCGCGTCGACCTGCAGTTCCAGGTTGGCGGCGCTTCCGAAACAGTCGAAGTGACTGCAGAAGCTCCGCAGCTGAAGACCGATCGCGCCGATGTGGCGGTCACGTTCAACGAAAGGGCCGTCGTGGACGTTCCGATCCTCAATCGCAACTTCACCGAGTTGCAGTTGCAGGCACCAGGCTCGCAGAAAATTGTCGGCTGGAGCCACGCCGCGACCGAAAATCCACAGCAGGGGTATCAGATCTTCTCGCAAGGACAACATTTCAGTGGAACGGGATTCGAGTTGGATGGAACCGACAATCAGGACCCGATTCTGGGAATCATCGTAGTGAACCCTAATCTAGACGGGGTAACCGAAGCTAAAGTCGCGCTTCAGAACTACGATGCCGAGTTCGGCAAGGCAGTCGCGAGCCTCGTAACGTCGCAGACAAAGTCCGGCAGCAATGACATTCACGGCACGGGATTCTTCTATCGTCGATCGGATTGGACTGAAGCACGCGATCCGTTTGCTCAGTCCACTGCCGACCCCGTGACTCACCGCCTCATTCCGCCATCACGCTGGGCGCAGTTTGGCGGGACGATCGGCGGACCGATCATCAAGGACAAACTCTTCTTCTTCGGCGACTACCAAGGGACACGTCAAACGAACGGAGTCAGCGGTCTATTTACGGTGCCAACGGCCACAGTACGGACAAGTTGTAATCCTGCGACGAATACGACCGGATTTTGCGATTTGAGCGATTATCTAAGTGTGGCGCCAGGGGGTGGCCAAGTTTACAATCCGACAACGGGAAATCTACAAACTGGTTCTGGACGCGCCGCATTCGGGCCTCAGACGGGCTGTAAGGGTAACTGCATTCCGATCGGGATGATCTCGCCAGCTGCGGCGAAGATCTTGTCTTTGTTTCCCGCACCTGAGAACAGCAACGTTCTGAACAATTTTGTGGGATCTGGATCGGGACCATTTACCTCTAACAGTTTCGACACGCGTATCGACTACACGGCCAGCCAGAGTTTGAATTTCTTTGGCCGCTTCAGCCTCGCGTACTACACCATATCCGGCAAGGGATTGTTAGGGGCTATTGGTGGTCCAGGCAACGGAGGCACCAGCGATGCTCCCGGTCTGGCAGGCAGTTCCAACACTCACAACTACAGCCTCGCCACCGGGTTTAACAAGACTGTCTCTACCACGTGGCTGACGGATTTTCGCTTCGGATACTTCAAGTACAATCCGCAAACACAGAAGCCCGATACCGGGACCCCGATGACTGGATTTGGAATCCCGGGGGCCAATATTCCCGGTGACCCTAAGACCAACGGACTCGGTGCCTTCCTGCTGGGACCGGATCCGCTCAGTGGCCAAAACTGTACCAGTAATGCCGGCAACAGCGGCTGTGTAATTTCGAGCTTCGGTGATGGTCTGGGCGTAGCCCGTTGCAATTGTCCTCTGACCGAGAGCGAGCAGCAATTCCAGTTCGTGAATAACTGGACTCATATCAGAGGGAATCACCAGATCAAGTTCGGTGCGGATATTCGCTACGCCATGAACCTCCGCATCCCGAGCGATAACAACCGCACCGGCGAATATAACTTCAGTCCTGAGGGTAGTTCTAACGGGACCCTTGGTGGCCTAGACTTGGCGACGTTCCTGCTGGGTGATGTCACGGCCTTCGCACGCTACGTCAACAACCCCGGCATCGCCGGCGCGAACAACGCTGCGGAGCGCCAAAAGCGCTGGTTCTTCTACGGCCAGGACACTTGGCGCGCAACATCGAAACTCACCATCAACTACGGCCTGCGCTGGGAGATCTACTTCCCCGAGACCGTGAACGGCAAAGGTCACGGTGGCTTTGCCAACCTCGTCGACAACGGAACAGGCGGGATCCGCGTAGCCGGGTTCGGCCCCTACGGAACGAACGGCAATGTCGGCAATGATTGGCGAGGATTTGCTCCACGCCTCGGTGTCGCATACCAAGCCACGCCCAAAACAGTGGTCCGCATGGGTTACGGACGCAGCTACGACATCGGCGTGTTCGGTTCGAACTTTGGACACACGGTGACGCAGAATCTGCCTGTACTACTGAAGCAGAATTACGATGCCAGTACGTTCACGGATGCCAATGCGGCTAACCCGGCCTGCAATGTAACAAACACGACGTTGAACCCAGCCGGAAAACCTTGCTCCGCAAACCTGGTTCCGCTGTTCTCACTGGACGCCGGACCGAACGTCAGCACGGATATCAACCCAACGAATGCGTTCCCGGCCGTTCCATCGAACGGGTTCATTCCTCTCACCGCGAACTTGTCAGGCACGCATATTCGACCCCCCAAACAAGTCTTACCCACAGTGGACGCATGGAACTTCACCGTGCAACGCCAGCTCACCAATACAATTAACCTGGAAGTTGCCTACGTAGGCAGCAAGGGCACGCACGGGTTTGTCGGCGATGGTCCGAACTATGACATCAACCCGGCAGCGGCCGGCCCGGGCACTGACGTGACTCAGGCGTTCCTGGTCTCGAGTCCAACCACACCTTGTCCCGCAGGGTCCATGCCCAACACTGGTAACTGCGGGCCCGCGAAGTATGCGGGATTCAGCGCATTCACTTCCCAAAACAGCCGTCGTCCGCTCTATCCGACCGTTCCGTTCGATCTGGGCAACTACTATGGCAACGATGCTGCCAGCACGTACAATGCCTTTGAGGTAAAGGTCGACAAACGTTGGGCCCAGGGATTCCAGTTCCTGAGTCACTACACGCTGTCGCGCGCGAACAACTATCACGACAGCTACTACGCCGTCAGCCATGCCGTGGAGTGGGGCCCAGTTGATTTCAACCGCACCCAAGTCTTCGTCTTCAATCCCATCTATGAACTGCCGTTCGGCAAGGGCAAGAAGTACATGGGAGATTCTAGTCGTGCGATGAACTACCTGGTCGGTGGCTGGCAGATCAGCAATGCCACCAACTGGAGTAGCGGGCTACCTTGGACGCCCAGCATCGGCGAGTGCGGCAACGTCACCGATACAGGCCCATGCCGTCCGAACGTCGGTCGAGGGAGCTTGAGTACGGGTGTTGGTCCTTTGGATCCAGTTCACCACACCCGAACCTTCTTCACTCCTCTGCCAGCACTGCCGTTTCCCGATGCCAATACACTGCCGGTGGGCACGGACGCTTGCAGTCTGGCTCGCCCCACAAATGGTACGTTCACGCTTCCGAACTGCGGCCAGATCGGCAATCTCGGGCGAAATAGCTATGCTGGTCCGAGAGGGTTCTACTCGGATATGTCTCTCACGAAGACGTTCGCGATCACCGAGCAGTTCCGAGCAAAGTTCCTCGTGAACGCCTTCAACATATTTAACCATCCCGTCTACGCTTTCAGTGCGAACAACGGTGCGAACAACTGCGTCGACTGCCAGGGCGGAAACAACGGAAAGATCACCGGCCTCGAGGGCGGCACGCACATGCGGCAGATCGAATTCGCGGTGCGGCTCGAGTTCTAACCAGAAAAGTGGATCTCTGTCTCAGAGGGAGTCTCTACGACTCCCTCTTCTTTTTGTCTCTTGTATCTCGCCGTACGAGCGTGAAAGGCTATCTCGCCCCGCCACCTGCGTTATCCTGAATGCGTGGATCTCCGGGTCGAGACTCCGATGCGATCAAGCCATCCTTCATTCCAAGGTTCGGCGCCCGTTCTCGTCAAATCGAGCAGCCGGATCTTGCTTGCTTTGCTGTGCGCACTTGTATTCGCTCCGGCATCGGCTTTGAACGCGCAATCTGCGTTGCCATCCGCCCCTTCCCAGGCGATCGACTCCGCTCTCAGTAGCGCGCGGCGTCTCCTGCAGCAAGGCAAGAACGACGAAGCCCTCGCACAGCTCCAGCAGATTGCCACTACAAATCCGGGCACGAAAGGCCTCTCCCACGAATTCGGAGTGGCGTACTACAAAAGCGGCGACTATCTCAAAGCGATCGATTCCTTAAAGAAAGCGATCCAGGAAGACCCCTCCGACAAGGAAGGTATCCAACTCCTCGGTCTCTCCAACTATCTCGCCGGGCGTCCTGCCGAAGCCATCCCGTACCTCGAGCAGGTGCAGGGCTGGTACTCGCGTGCCAACGTCGATGCTTCCTACATCCTCGGCGTTTGTTACATCCAGACCAAGAACTACCCGCAGGCCCGTAGCGCTTTCGCGCGCATGTTCGAAGTCAAGCCCGACTCGGCCGCCGCCTATCTCGTTACCGCACGCGTTCTCCTGCGCCAGGAATTTGATCCCATCGCCGAGGAGTACGCGAAAAAGGCAATCGAACTCGATCCGAGGTTGCCTCTCGCGCATTTCTTCCTCGGAGAGCTGCACACGTACAAGTCGCGGATCCCCGAGGCCGTCGCCGACTTCGAGGCCGAACTCGCCTTGAATCCCGGCCACGCGCCCACCTACTACAAGCTGGCGGACGCCTACTCGCGCGTGGGGAAATTCGACGACGCTGAGCGACTTTTACAGCGCTCCATCTGGCTCGACTCGACCTCGACCGGTCCTTACATTTTGTTAGGAAAAGTGCTGCAGAAGAAGGGTGAGTCCGATCTCGCCGTGCGCGCCCTTCAACACGCGCTTAGCATGGACCCCAATAACGCCGTCACTCATCACCTGCTCGGGCAGGCGTACATGGACATGGGCCGCACCGACGACGCAGAGCGTGAGCGCAAACTCGCTCAACAGCTGCAAGATTCGAAGGAATCGTCGGACCGGTAGTCTCGCGAGAAGGTTTCCGGCGAATGTTTCTATTGATCTTGAGTCCGTTGGCAAGCTCCTAAGGACCACTGGCCGCCACCTGGTTCCCTTTGAGCCGTTGTTGCCATTCCTGGGGCAGTGCGTGCAGAAGAGCCAGGAACGCGCCGTTCGTCCAGCCAAAGCCCACGACGTTCTGGTTGTATCCCGCGGCCACCGGCGTTTCCGACGATCGCGCCACCACGTTGTACTTCTCGCGAATCGTGCCGTCATGCTGAAAATTCTCCATCACCGTGGAGAGAAATTCATAGGACGTCCGGTTCGCGTCCTCATTGAATCCGTAGCGGCGCAGGCCTTCGATCGCGATCAACTCGGTTGGAGCCCATCCGTACGGCAGTTCCCATTGCACCCCTCTGTCCGAGTCGCTCATGGCCAGTCCGCCCGGGTGCTCAAACACGCGGAGATTTTTTACGACCGCGCGCGCCTGTTCATCCGTCACAAGGCCCGCCCACAACGGGTAAAACGTCGTGATGTAGTTGTATCCGGAGCGGCTTTTCGAATCGACGTTGTAATCGAAAAACATCCCCTTCTGCTCGTCCCACAAGTAGCGCTCGATCCGGTCCTTGCGAGTGCGCGCGGCCTGCTCCCACTTTCCTGCGTCCTGCTTGTGTCCGAGCATTTCGCTCATTCGCTGGAGGTCTTTTTCCGTTTTGTACAACAGGCTGTTCAAACATACCGGCGCGTAATGATGAGTCGCGGCGCCGTACGGGCCGAAGCGAAAGGAGATGTCGAATCCACTTTCGCGCATCGCCCGATCGCCCTTGTAATAATCCGCAATGAGCGAGACCTTGTGGCTCGGTTCGCACGACGGATGCACCATCGTCCGCGCCACATCGCACACTTCCACCGTGTAGTCCTGGCCCGCAACAGGCACTTCCGATTTCGTCGCTCCCGTGCCAACGACGTACGTTCCCCCTTCGCCGTGCAGGAGGAAATAGCTGGTGACTAGGCGGTAGAAGTTCGTCTCGTCCTTCAGGCTCTCAGGCGCCGGACCCTCGCCAAAATCGTAATAGCGCGCCAGGCCCGTATCGCCCGCCAGATGCGGCTCTCGATTCCACATCTCGTAGTCCCGGCTCGCATAGCGGTAGCCTTTTTCCAGCCAATCTCGCTCGTCCTTGCCTTTGGCCTTTTGTGCCTCGTAGACCCCGAGGATCATCGAGGTCAAAAATGGCGGCTGGGATCTTGTCAGATAGTACGTCCGGTTGGCATTCAGGATCGTTCCGTAGTGCTCGATCTCGAAGAAGAAATTTTCCACCATATCGCGAGCCAGTTCGACGCGTCCATCCTCGAGCAAGCCCCGCACGATAAAGTAACTGTCCCAGCCATACATCTCATTGAATCGCCCACCGGGAACAACGTACTTGTTTTCCAGGTAAAGCAAGCCTGGCGGATTCAGGGTCGTCTTCACTTGACCCGGACCCGTAATCACGGCGGGCAATTCCTTTACCTGAACCTTGCAGCGCTCGGCAGTCTCGCGAACCACCTTCGGTTCCGGATATTGCGCAGGTAGGTAAAGGACCGAGGACTCCGCAAGCTTCGGATCGACGACGGTCTGGCAGTCGCCTAGCGAACGCGTCAGCGTGTCCCAACTCGAGGCGATGTATTTCAGGATGGAAGGAAGCCCCGGCTCCGGAGCTTTTTGAGGCGACGCCGCCTGCGCCCAGCTCTGTAGGACAAATGCAAAAAAGAGGATTAGAACAACGCCAAACCGACGCGCGCCGGTCTGGTTGGGGATGGTTTTCATGCGCGCACAGCATAGTTCATTTCATGTTGTAAATCGAAGAAAACTCGCGTTTAACGCCACTTTCTGAAGGCTTATTTTTCTCACTCTGTACCTCCGCCAACCGTCCAAAAGGTTGTTTTGAAACTATCGAATTGCCAGGTTTTTCGGCCAATTTCTGCACGTGCTCCACGGAGATTCCCGTTCCCCTTTCAGGTAAGCACGGTATGGAGGAAATGCGCCCGACTGCACAAACTCAACTGTGGGGCGTGCTCAGCCTCCCCGTCAAAACGGGCGCTTCCGATTCAGGCAGAGATTCACCTCTGGCCGCGCCTAGAATCCCGCGCAAAAAGGAAACTCAATGCACTCGATCTCTTCCATCCGCCTCGTGCTGTGCGGCCTGATGATCGGCCTGATTTTGGTGTTTTGTTCGCAATCGTTCGCGCAAGTCGGAGTCGGAATTTACGTCAACTTCGCTCCTCCGGATCTTCCGGTTTACGACCAGCCGGAATGCCCCGGACCTGATTACATCTGGACCCCTGGCTACTGGGCTTGGACCGAGGACACCGGATACTATTGGGTTCCCGGCACGTGGGTGATGGCGCCCGAACCGGGCTACTACTGGACTCCCGGCTATTGGGCCTGGGGCGGCAACGGGTTCTTCTTTACGCCGGGCTATTGGGGACCGGTCATCGGCTTTTACGGTGGGATTGACTACGGCTACGGCTACTTCGGCCACGGTTATGAGGGCGGCCGATGGGACAACGGGCGCTTCTACTACAACCGCACGGTCAACAACGTGAACGTCAACGTCATCCACAATACTTACAACACCACCGTCGTCAACAACACCGTAACCCGCGTCAGCTATAACGGCGGTGAGGGCGGTCTCTCGGCTCGTCCAACGGCGCAGGAGCAGGCGGCGACTCGCGAGCGGCATATTGCCGCAGTCTCAGCTCAGACCCAGCACGTGGAAGCGGCGCGCTCCAATCCGGAAATGCGCGCCTCGGCCAACAACGGCCGCCCGCCCATTGCAGCGACGGCCCACCCGGGAGCATTTCAGGGCAACGGAGTCGTGGCCGCTCGACAAGCAGGCACAGTCCATGGCCCAGCCCTGGGAACGCGCCAAGCCCAGAACCAGCCCAACAATGGACGCCCTGTTCCACGTCCGGGAGCTGCTCCGCAGCAGGAAAGGCCACCTGCTCCTCAACAAGAACGGCCGCAGGTTCAACAGCAGGAACGGCCTCGTCCATCTCAGCAGGAACGGCCACCGGTACCGCAACCGGAGCGGCCACAGGGTCAGCAACAGGAACGGCCTCCCGCACAACGTCAGGTCCCCGAACCTCCGAACCACGAGAATCGGCCCAACCCGACTCATCCGAACGACATTCCTCCGGCGCAGCATTCTGCTCCCCCCAACTCCGGAAACTCCAAGCTGGATCAGAAGTATCAAAAGCAGCAGCAAAAGCTCGACAACCAGCAGTCGAAAGAACGCCAGCAGCTACAACAGCAGCAGGACCGCGATCATCAGCGCATCGCCCAGCAGCAGGCCAACGAAGCCCAAAAACAACAGATGGAGCAAAAGCACCAGCAACAAACCCAGCAGATGATGCAGCGACACGAACAGCAAACCCAGCACATGCAGAGCCGGCAGCAGGCACCGCCGGCTCCTCCAGTTCACGCGGCTTCGCGTCCGCCGGAACAGAAGTGATGCATCACTGTTTTTGAGGGGAAGCGTGTCCGGCTAATACATCGTCAGCATGAACTTTGGCGGCGGCCACCAGTTTGGGGTCGCCGCTTTCATCGTCCATCACTTCATTCAGCTTTTGCTTTTGCGCCCATACGTCGAGGCTCTTTTCATACCAGGAACGCGCCTCCCGAACGTCCCCCAGGTTCCAGTGAGCGGGGTGACCGGTTGGGGCGAGCGCCATGGTTGCGTCTCCGATCTTCCAATACGCATATGCCAGACCGGAACGCACCAGCCGGTCACTGGACCTTTCCGGAGACATCTCTTCGAAGGTCCTCTCGGCTTCCCGCAAAAGGGGCAACGCGTCCTTCGGTCTTTGCTGACTCAGCAACGCTCTTGCCATATTCATGTCGCTGAAGGCAAAGTTCGCCTTCGCCAAGTGGTTGTTGGCGTCCGCAGCGAACAACTCCGCAAAGATCAGGTGCGAGCGACGCGCAGACTCGAACGATGCCGGGTAGTCTCGTTTCGTATCTTGCATACCGGAAAGTTGACTGTAGGCTTCGCCAAGATATTCTTTGAACGTGGCACTATCCGGATGCTCCTTAGAGAATTGCTCGATCGTCTCGGTTGCCTTCTTCTCCATGTCGATTGCTTCCTCCAGGCGACCTTGCTTGGCGATCACCGAAGCAATGCCCATGTAGTCCGCGGCCAGGTGATTTCGCAACACGATGCTTGGCCCATAAGTCCCGATCGCCGCTTCCCGAATCGACCTTCCCTGCTCGTAACTAGCCAAAGCCCGGTCTCGATCTCCCATGCGCGCCAGCACCGCACCCATGAAGTAGTACACCCCGGCCAGTTGATCGGAGGCGAGCGCACTCGGAGATCCCGTCGCGATTTTCTGAGCAGTCGGCAACGCTTTTTGCCAGGCGTCCAGCCCTCCCTTCAAATCGGTCGTGTTCTCGAGCACATTGGCGATGCGGTAATAGCTGCCCACGAGCTCATTCTGCAACTTCCAGTCTGTGCCAGGACCCGACGCCAACGTCTCTCGAATCGCCAGAGCCTTGCGGTAGCTCTGCAAAGCACCGGGCATGTCACCGAGGTTGGCCGCGTAGGGATAGCCAAGCACATCTCCGACCCGGTCGTATGCCGTCGCCAGTTCCCTCTCCAGTAAAGCGTCGCCCTTCGCGTCTTTGCTCAAACCATCCAGGTACTCAAGGGCTCGGCTGACCAGCAACTTCCGGGCTGCGGTCGCACCCGGCAAATCCGCAATTGCTTTGTCGATTTCAAAAATCAACGAGTTTGCCAGTTTGCGCGTGTCGTTGAAGCGTCGCTCCGCGATGCGCTGTTCGCGTAGCGTGAGTGTGAATCCGAGGGCCAGGCTCAAGATCACCGCCAATCCCGCTGCAACGGCTGCCTTGTGTCGGTTGGCGAACTTGCGAGCGCGATAACTCCATGAGCCCCGTGCTGCCGTAACCGGCAAGCCGTCGAGATGCCGCCGAATGTCGTCCGAAAACTGCTCCGCCGAACCGTACCGCAACTGCGGTTCTTTCCGCAGAGCCTTGAGCAGAATGTTGTCGAGGTCGCCCGCGAGTCGCCGCCTCAGCTTGGCTGGCGACCGATCGCGCGCTTTGCCGGGCGCTTGCGTTTTCGCCGGATCCTCCGCGGGATCTCGAGCGAGCACGATCGAACTCGGTTTGCGCGGCTCTTTCTCGCAAATCGCCTGGGCCAGTTCATGCGAACTGTGCGTCTTCAACTCGTAAGGCGACTCTCCGGTCAGCACCTGGTAAAGCACGACTCCGAGCGAGTAGATGTCCGTTGCCGTGGTAATTGCATCGCCACGCACCTGCTCGGGACTCGCGTACTCCGGCGTCATCGGTCGCAGTTGCGTGGGCTCCGATCCGGCCATCGGGTCCAGGATCTTCGCGATTCCGAAATCGAGAAGCTTCGGAACCCCTTCGTCCGTCACCAATATGTTGCTGGGCTTGATGTCGCGATGAATCACCAGGTGTTGATGGGCAAATTGCACTGCGGCGCAAACTTGTCGAAAAAGCTTAAGCTTATCGGGAATTCCGAGATCGTGCCGTCGACAGTACTCATCAATCGGTGTCCCTTCGATCAGCTCCATGACCAGATAGGGTGTTCCGTCATCCGACGTTCCCCCATCGAGCAAGCGCGCAATGTTGGCGTGATCGAGTGAGGCGAGGATTTGGCGTTCGTTGCGAAAGCGCTCCAGCAGCGAGGCGGTATCGAAACCGCCGCGGACAAACTTGATCGCGACCTGTTTTTCGTAAAGCCCGTCAACCCGCGCTGCCTGGAAAACCAGCCCCATACCGCCGTGGCCGATCTCCTGCAGGATCTGGTACACACCTGCGCGGCGTCCTACCCGCGATGATGGCAAATCTGCTTGCGCGATTGCAGAAGTCTCGGTCGACACGCCCGGGCCATGGCTCAGAAACTGAGAGTTTGCTTGCCGGTGATGGTGCAGGAGTGTTTCGACTTCATTCAGGATGTCTGGATCGCCTTGGCAGGCCTCTGCGATGTACTGCGCCTGCGCCCCGCTTTCGCATGCGAGTGCGCCGTCGAAGACCTGCTTCACACGTTTCCATTTTTCGGGATCCATCGGGTCTCCGGCAGCGCCAACCAGCATCCGTCATCGTGGGGGCTTTGAAAATGAAGCGGAAAACGCGATCGGTATTGCCGGGGGAACAGGCCAGTCTCAGTCCCGTTCAAAAGGAAACGGAAAACACAGGCGCCCCTCACGTCAGCAATTGGCCCGCGCTTTTGACACCAACCACTGGGCCTTGCACAGAAAAGCCCCCAAGCGTGCAAGGGTACAGGTTGGCGAAGGAGCATAAACACTTTCTCGGTTCGTGTCAATCTATTGATTCAAGGGAGGTTAACTGAACCTCGCGAATTCAACGGGAAACCACAAATGGATCCGAGAGTCTGGTGCTCTGCGCGGAGTCTGAAGCACAAGCAGATTTTCCTCTTCGTCTTGAGAGACTCGGTCCCGGTTTTTCGCATTATTCAATAGGGGAAGCAGTCGCAAACCACCCGGCCGGTGATCTTGAAGGGGAAGCCGGCCGGGGTTCATTTCAATTTCCCGGCCAACAATTTCTTAGGACCGCGAACTGGCGGCGAAGGAAAAGTCACCGCCACTCGATCGTTTGTCGCGTGCCTGCTTGAGGGCGTACATCCTGCGGTCGGCTGCGGTCAGAAGTTCCTCTGCGTTCCTGCCGTCCGCCGGATAAAACGACTGCCCGATACACATCGTAAGCTCACCCGCCCCGCTCTTTCTGAGGTGCTTCAAAATTCCTTCGATTCGACCCATCAACTCCGAGGCGGCATCCGCACGAACTCCCGGCACTACTAGAACAAATTCGTCGCCTCCGATGCGTGCGGCATAGTCATATTGCCGGCACGAGTCTTTCAGGAATGCACCGAACATCTGCAACAACTTGTTCCCTTGAGCTTGTCCCAATGTCTCGTTAATCTGCCTGAAGCCATCCAGGTCTGCGACGAAGACGCCCAGCGAATCGCCGGTGCGCTCACAGCGCGCAATCTCCGTATCCAGATGGACAAACAGCGACCTCGCATTCGGCAATCCCGTCAGATAGTCCGTGCTGGCGCTCTCTTCCTCACTCCGATGTTTGGCCGCATTCTCCACTGTGAATCCCACCTTCGAGCCGATCGCCGTCAGAATCCGCAGATCGTCCTTCGTGAATGCGTCCGCACTCGCCCGGTACAACGCCAGCACCGCTACCACTTCCGTCGAACCCTCCAGCGGCACCGCCAACGCTGATCGCAAGCTGCTGTATTTCGTCGGATCATTCAGATACCCCGGCTCCACCGACGGATTTCCATTCAGGATCGGCTTGTTGTTCTGCGCCACCCATCCCGATAATCCCTGTCCCACCGGTATGTTCAACGACGAAAACAACCGGAAATTGTCCCCGCTGGCAAACGCTGGGATCAGGCATTCATCTTCCACCAGGTAGACTGCCATCGCATCGTAAGAAATCAATCGCTTCAGCCGGATCGCCAGTATCGACAGCATGTCTTCGAGTCGCAACGACCTCCCCAGATCATGACTCAACTCGAAAAGCATGTGCGCTTCCTGATGAGCCGCTGCCACCGAAGTCAACGAATCTTTCTTCTGCTCGATGGCAACCGTTGCCGCCGGTTCCTCTGAACCTTCCGCAAATCCGGCCGCCGGCGCTGCCCCTCGTTCGACCTTCAGATCCTTCGACAGCTTCGCGACCGGCTTCGAGGGCTGCGCATGCGCCAACTTCTCCAACTCGACATACCGCCGCTGTAGAATCTCCACCACTCGGGGATCGAAACTCTTCCCCGCGTCCGCTGCAACTCGCGCCATCGCCTCATCCAGCGGCAACGCTCTTCGGTATTGCCGATCCGACGCCAGCGCATCCAGGCAATCCACCGCCGCCAGGATCCGCGCGCCAATCGGGATCTCCTCGCCCTTCAGCCCATTCGGATATCCGCTTCCATCCCACCTCTCGTGATGGGAGCGCACGATCGGCACCACCGGATACGGAAACTCCACCTGCTCCAGAATCTCCGCACCGATGATCGGATGGATCTTCATCTTCTCGAATTCTTCCGGCGTCAGCTTTCCCGGCTTCGAAACGATGTGCTCCGGCACAGCAAGCTTTCCAATATCGTGCAGCACCGACGCCGCCTGTAGCGCTTCCCTCTCGTCCTCTGAGAGCCCCAGATCCTTGGCCAACTCCATCGCGTACACGCGCACTCTCTGCAGATGTTCATGCGTCGTGTGATCCTTCGCTTCAATCGCCAGAGCAAGAGCTTCGATCGTCTTCAGATGCAGACTGGAGACTTGTTCCGCGTGCTTCTTCTCGTCTTCAAGCTTCCCTAAATAAAGGCGATAAGACCGGTACATCAGGTACACGGGCGGCAGTACCAGGAGAGAAGACTGCCACCCGATGTGCCGATTCAGAAAATTCACCAACCCGACCAGCGCCGCACCCACCAGGTAATACGGAAGCGACCACGAGTAGCACTCCGACCACACCTTCAGGATCGGCTTGTTCTCGGTCAGCCGGATGATGACCGCCATTGCCATCGTGTTAAACGCAAAGTACGTCATCGCCACCAGCAGCAGCGTCAGCCCCAGCAGATGGGGAATACGCTGGTTGATCGCCACATACGCACCATAGGAGATCGCCGCACCCACCGGAAGCTGCGACAGATTAAAGATGACGTGGATCAGCCTCGGCCCGTGCGCCGGCCGCCAGTAACACTGCACCAGAACCGCCGCAAACCCAATGACCAGCGTCTCGGCGAAGCTAAGTTCCATCACTCCCAGCAGGATGAACAGAAAGTTCACCGACATCGTTCCGTTCACGCCCGGAAGCTTGATCCTCAGAGACGAGGCCAGGATGGCGACGATCAGGTAACAAAGAAACTTGACGGGATCCAACGAGTGCCAGTGCGTCGCCGCAAAGGCAAAGCAGGCCAGCGCACCCAGCGCCATCCCACCGATAAACGCTTTGGCGCCAAAGGGATGTGTCGTCTCACGATCCACCCAAACATTTTTGCCGAAAGCCCTTCCCGCTGTCCGCCCAAAACGGAACTCGCTGATTACCATCGTGTACACGCCCCGGCCGCCAGGCACTCGCGCGCGCCTGAACCTCGGCCCCGCGCCACCCTCGGCACGGACAAACTGTCCGCCACTCTCCGCCACCCTGCGGACAACGTGTCCCGTATTATCCCGACCAAAATCGCTAACTGATTGACCGGGCGTACTTTCCCGTTTCGGTACTTCACCTGCCAATACCATCCCGTCGCTCCCCCTTTTGAAATGATTCCGTTCCCCGCACGGAGGGGGAGGGCAGAATGAGAAAGTTTCTAGTTTTATGGATCCTGGCATGCGTTTCGCTCGCGTTTGCCGACGATTCCAAAATTTCGCCTGATCTTAGAGCCAAGCTCGCCACGCAGAACCCCACGGTGGTGGTGCAATACAACCAGCCGCCGAGTCTGCTCGACTTGCAGGGAATTCTGAACCTTGCTGGCACGATCCTTAGCGATCTTCCGGTCGTAAATGCGGTCGTTGCGCAGTTGCCGCTCTCGCAGATTCTCAGTCTCTCGAACCAGACCAATGTGAAATACATCAGTCTGAACCGGACCCAGAGCTCGAACTTGAGCAACGCCGCACCCGCGGTGAACGCTTTCGCGGCGTGGCAATCCGGATACACGGGCGCCGGCATCGGCGTCGCGCTGATTGACAGCGGCGTCTCCGCCCACCCTGACTTAAAAGGCGGATTCCTCGGTGGCTCGCGCGTCGTCTGGAACCAAAGCTTCGTCCCCGGCAACGGGAGCACGGTCGATCAGTACGGACACGGCACACACATCGCCGGACTCATCGCAGGCGACGGCGCCAGTTCCACCGGCGCAAACTACACACGTACTTTTAAGGGAATCGCGCCCGGAGCAAATCTCGTCAATCTACGCGTGCTCGATCAGAACGGCGCCGGCACTGACAGTGCCGTCATCGCCGCTATCAATACGGCGATCCTGCTCAAGCCCCTGTTCAACATTCGCGTCATCAACCTGTCGCTCGGTCGCCCGGTCTACGAAAGCTATGCGCTCGATCCCGTTTGCCAAGCCGTCGAAGCCGCCTGGCGTAGTGGCATCGTCGTCGTAGTTGCCGCGGGCAACGACGGGCGCTATCAGGGCACCAACGGCTACGCGACCATCAATTCCCCCGGCAACGATCCCTATGTGATCACCGTGGGCGCAATGAAGCCGATGGGCACGCCCACGCGCAACGACGATCTCATCGCGAGCTATAGTTCCAAGGGCCCGACAGCGATTGATCACATCGTGAAACCCGACGTGGTCGCCCCCGGCAACTTGCTCGTCTCGCTCGAGAGCGCGGGCACGCTCTACAACACGTATCCGGGCAACCGCGTTCCCTACAACTACTACGTGAATGGCGGACGCTCGGCTCCGTCCACGTCATACTTCACGCTGAGCGGCACCAGCATGGCCGCGGGCGTAGTTAGCGGCGTGGTCGCTGATCTCCTGCAGAAGAGTCCGCAGCTGAATCCCGACCAGGTAAAAGCGCGGCTCATGAAGACCGCGTGGAAGTCCTTCCCCGCTTCCAGCAGTGTCTTCGATCCGACAACCGGACTCACCTACACCGATCAGTACGACGTCTTCACCGTAGGCGCGGGCTACGTCGATGTCGAAGCCGCGTTGGCATCGACCGATGTCGCCAAGGGTTCCGCGAAGTCCCCCACCGCAGCCTACGATCCGAAATCGGGCAACGTTTACTTCACCAACGATCAGACGGCAGTCTGGAATTCTTCGGCGATGTGGGGCAGCGGCACCGTCTGGGGTTCTTCGCAATTTGTTGGATCGACTTCCGCCATGTGGGGATCGTCCGCGATGTGGGGCTCGTCTGCCATGTGGGGCTCTTCAGCGATGTGGGGATCGACTACCTCTGAGGGATTCAGCACCGTCTGGGCCGGCAGTGCGATGTGGGGCTCCTCTGCGATGTGGGGATCGTCTGCTATGTGGGGCAGCAGCACCGCGGCAGGCGAGCAATAGAAATCCGAGCTGATTGTGTTGTTTCTGTGCAGAAAAAAGGAGCAGCCCATTTCGGTTGCTCCCTTTCTCCCTCTTCTTGGACACCTTGTGAACTTGCCGGTGACTAAAGACTTTGACGCGGTGACCTTGGTGTGCCCGGGATCACCGCTTTCGCGATGATTCTCGCTTAGAGTTGTTTTGGCGGTCTTCCCTCCCCTCCCCGGGATTCTCCGGAATACTTACATTGGCTACTGCGGCAAAACTCTCGCACCGCGAGGTGATGGTTCCCAGTCCCTCGGCGCCACCCGTCATCGCTCTGGGCGGCGGAATTACCATGGCCGGCGTCATGAGTGTGTTGCGCCGCTGCGGAATCCAGTTCTACGCGCTCTGCCCGGAAAGCGACTTCGTCCGTAGCTCCCGCTGGTATCGGCCTCTAGAGCTTCAACATGCCGATCCGCGGCCCGAGCAGCTCGAGGCCATCCTCGAAACACTCTCTCTTCCCGACGCCGTGTTGCTTCCCTGTTCTGACGACTGGCTCCGCGCTGTCGCGGCCTTGCCGTCTCGCATCGCTGCACGATTTCCTTCGAGCACGCCCGGACTACATAACGTCGAGACGATGGTCGACAAGTGGAAGTTTTCTCAACTACTCTCTTCGCTGCGAATCCCGCATCCTCAGACTCGCATCCTCTCCTCCGCAGCGGAATTCGACCAACTCGCCGACGTCGAAGGTGCCATCCTCAAACCACTCTCGTCTGTGGAATTCGCTGCGAAATACGGAGTCAAGGGTTACATCGCGGAAACTCGCGAACAGGCGCGTTCGCTGCTTCCGCGCCTTGAGTTTCCGATCTTGGTTCAGGAGTTCATTCCGGGACCACCCGACGCCGGATACTTCCTCGACGGTTTCCGCGATCGCAAGGGCGAAATCAAAGCACTGTTCGCCCGCCGCCGGCTCCGCATGTTTCCGCCCCGGCTCGGCAACAGTACCTTCGTCTCCAGCGTTCCGCTCGACGAACTCGAGAGCGCGGTCTTCTCGCTCGAATATCTGCTCGACCAGATCAAATATCGCGGAATCTTCAGCGCTGAATTCAAGCGCGACCCGCGGGACCAAACCTGCAAATTGATCGAGATTAATGCGCGGCCCTGGTGGTATGTGGAATTCGCCGCCCGCTGCGGAGTCGACGTTTGCTCGATGGCCTACCGCGATGCACTGGAACTTCCAGTGGATGCAGTCACGCGCTACGACGTAGGACGAACCTGCGTCTTCGCGCCCAACGATTTTCGCTCTCTACGTGACGCCGCGGCCGAGTCTCGCTCCCGCTGGTGGTCTCTTGTTCGCAACTGGTGGCGCGCCGACGGAATTGCATTTCACTGGAACGATCCCGGCCCGGCTCTTTCCTATCTACGTCAAAGCGTCACAGACTATTTGCAGTCCCGACTCGGCCGCTCCTGCAAGCCCAATCCTGCGCCGGCCGTTCGCCTCGCGCACCGTTGAAGCGCTCAACGGCTGGCCTCTGGCGGACCCAGTTCCCCGTTGGCGGTTCACATAGCCTAACGCTTTAGCCCCGAGGCGGTGTAAGGCGCGCCGCTCTCGATCCGGCCTTCGAATTTGGAGGCCAAGCATCAAGGCGGCATTTCGCGTTGCTTTGAAATGCCGCCTTGATTACTTCTCAGTGTTTTCTCACAGGGTTCATGTTTCAGCCGCGTTTAGCGACGTCGAAGCGATCGTGGTTCATCACCTTGGTCCACGCCGCCACGAAGTCTTTCACGAACTTCTCCTTTGCGTCCGAACTTCCATAGACCTCCGCAAGAGCACGCAACTGCGAGTGCGAACCGAAGATCAGGTCGACACGGGTGCCAGTCCACTTGAGTTCGTTCGTCTTGCGGTCGCGTCCCTCGTACACGGTTCCGGAGCCATTGGATTCATTCGACGGCTGCCATTGCGTGCCCATGTCGAGCAAGTTCGCGAAGAAGTCGTTCGTCAGCGTCTCCGGTCTCTTGGTGAAGACGCCGTGTTTGAAGTTCCCCGTATTCGCACCGAGGACGCGCAGACCGCCGACGAGAACAGTCATCTCGGGCGCGGTCAATCTCAGCAATTGCGCGCGATCCACCAGGAGTTCCTCTGGCGCGAGGCGCTGCTTGCCGCTGAGATAGTTGCGGAACCCGTCGGCTTTCGGTTCGAGTGGCTCGAACGAGTCAACGTCCGTTTGCTCTTGCGACGCGTCCATGCGCCCGGGCGTGAACGGGATTTTCACGTCGTAACCGGCATCCTTAGCGGCTTTCTCAATCGCGGCATCGCCACCGAGAACGATCAGGTCGGCCAGCGAGACCTTCTTTCTCTTACTTCCGTTGGTCTGCGCACTGTTGAATTCCTTCTGGATGCCTTCGAGCGTCTTCAGCACCTTCGCCAGTTGAGCGGGCTGGTTGACCTCCCAGTCCTTTTGTGGCTCAAGGCGAATGCGCGCACCGTTCGCTCCACCGCGCTTATCGGAGCCGCGGAACGTCGACGCGGATGCCCAAGCCGTCGAGACCAGCGGGGAAATAGACAAGCCGGACGAGAGGATCTTTGCTTTCAGAGCAGCAGCGTCCTGCTCAGTGACCAGCGGGTGATCGACGGCTGGGATCGGGTCCTGCCATGACAGCTGCTCTTTCGGAACGAGCGGGCCGAGATACCGCACGATCGGACCCATGTCGCGATGCGTCAGCTTGAACCAGGCCCGGGCAAACGCATCCGCGAACTGGGCCGGATTTTCATAGAAGCGCCGGGAAATCTTTTCGTAAGCGGGGTCGAACCGCAACGAGAGGTCTGTGGTCAGCATGGTAGGCGCATGACGCTGTGAAGAATCGAACGCATCCGGCACCGTACCAGCGCCTGCGCCATTCTTCGGTCTCCACTGATGCGCGCCGGCCGGGCTCTTGGTCAGCTCCCAGTCGTACTTGAAAAGATTTTCGAAGTAATTGTTGCTCCACTTCGTAGGCGTCGTAGTCCAAATGACTTCCAGGCCGCTGCCGATCGCGTCGCCAGCTTTGCCCGTCTTGAATTTGCTCTTCCAGCCGAGGCCCTGCTCCTCGATGCTGGCGGCTTCCGGCTCCGCACCCACGTTGGCTGCATCGCCCGCGCCATGCGTTTTACCGAACGTATGACCGCCGGCAATCAACGCAACCGTTTCTTCGTCGTTCATCGCCATACGTCGGAACGTTTCGCGAATGTCCTTGGCCGCCGCGACCGGATCCGGCTTACCGTTCGGCCCTTCCGGATTCACGTAGATCAGGCCCATCTGAACGGCAGCGAGCGGATTCGCAAGATCGCGGTCGCCGCTGTAGCGCTCGTCTGCCAGCCATTTCCCTTCGGACCCCCAGAAGACGTCCTCCTCAGGCTCCCAGACATCGGCGCGACCACCGCCAAAACCAAATGTCTTGAAGCCCATCGACTCGAGTGCGACATTGCCGGCAAGAATCATAAGATCGGCCCACGAGATCTTCTGGCCGTATTTCTGCTTGATCGGCCACAGCAGCCGGCGCGCCTTGTCGAGGTTCACATTGTCCGGCCAGCTATTGAGCGGCGCGAAGCGCTGCTGTCCTGCCCCGGCACCGCCGCGGCCGTCGCCGATGCGGTACGTGCCTGCGCTGTGCCATGCCATGCGAATGAATAGCCCGCCGTAATGGCCAAAGTCGGCCGGCCACCAATCCTGCGAGTCCGTCATCAAGGCATGAAGGTCCTTGATCACGGCATTCAGGTCGAGGCTCTTGAATTCTTTGGCGTAGTCGAACTCCTCGCCCATCGGATTCGACAGGTTGGAGTGCTGGTGAAGAACTTGCAGGTTCATCTGGTTTGGCCACCAGTCACGGTTGGTGTGTGCGGGAGTTGAGCCCGTGAAAGGGCACTTGCCTTCGATTGTTTGTTGTGTTGCCTGCGTATGGGGGTCAACAGTGCCAGCGGGGGATTTATTTTCCATATGTGTATCTTCCTCGAAATTAGTTCAAAAAACTGTGATCAAATACGAAACGCTCGCAGCGCCGGCGTCCCGCCGGCTGTCCGTAGAGAGTTTCGCGCTCCACGAGGAATCGTGCAGGTTCCCTTGGCTATTCCATCCATGCAGCTGCGCCGTTTGCTGACGCGCTGCGATTCATCGGCGCTCACACGCCCACGACATTCAACGGGCAGCGTGCCGCGGGGCGCATTTTGTGCAGAGCCCGCGGAAAATAAGTTCTGACTCGCGCAGAACCCGCTTACCGAGAGAACTCGCAGCAGGTTTCCGCACTTTGTACCATTCGATATCCTCGACATTGCCGCAGCGGTCACAGATGAAGTGGTGGTGCCGCATGCCTTTCGCATCGAATCGTGCGGCGCGGCCCTCGACGGCCACTTCCCGCACTAGACCTGCCTGAACCAGGTCTCGCAGATTGTTATACGTCGTGGCTCTCGAGGATCGCGGATCCATCCGATTCACGGCCTCGAAGATTTCCGCAGCCGTGGGATGGCGCTTGCATTCCATCAGGAACGCCATCAAGGCGTAGCGCTGCGGTGTACACCGCAACCCGCAGCGGTCCAAAGACCGTCGAATCGTCTGGGTGTCCATGTACTATTTGGAATAAATCTAATCTGATATTTTGTCAAGGGCGTGCCTGGTGGCGGCCGCGAGCATCTTCTTGGAAGGCGCCGCGTTGAGTATTATCGAGTGGCAGTCATGTCGCTCTCGCAAAAGCGAGGAACGCCCGCATCCCGAGCTAGACTCGCCGCGCTTCAGGATGGCGGCTCAGCCACTGACGAGTAAACTGAAAACTGGAGAAGAAGCATTGGACTGGAAAGAACATGGCGTGAAGATCGTGCGCGCTGCGGAACTTGACACGAACACGCCCCAGACTCCGGGCATGACGCGAGCCGCCGCCATTACTCGCGCACGCACCGGAGCCAGCAAGTTGTGGGCCGGCACGGTGGTCGTGGAGCCTCGCGCCAAAACGGGTCCCCACCATCATGGTGAACTGGAGACTGTAATTTACGTGGTCCGAGGCCGTGCGCGCATGCGCTGGGGTGATCACCTGGAATTCTGCGACGAGGCCGACCCGGGCGATTTCATTTATGTTCCGCCCTACGTGCCGCATCAGGAAATCAATGCCCGTCCGGATATACCATGCGAAGCCGTGATCGTCAGAAGCGGACAAGAACCGATTGTGGTGAATCTGGATATCGAGAGCCCCGAGCCGGCCGATGAGACCATCGGCGAGAAACCATTTCACCCGCGTCGTTAAGGTCCGTTGGCTCCCCAGGGCATCCCCGTCCGCTGGAGATCTAGCGATTTATATGCGGTCTCGGCTTGCGCGAACCCGAGGGGCGAGGTCACGCGCTCGTACCGTGGGCGCGCCGGCGTTGGATCCCCGACGGTTTCACATCGATTCCCGCCATCTTCTGTTTCAGCAAACGCGCGCTCGGAAGCGCCCGATTCAGCACGTGGTTGGCGTAGGACTCTGACATCTCGAATCGCTCCGCCTGCTGCTGGACTACGTTTCTGGCCACTTCGCCCGACTCGGCCCGCGATTCAAGGAACCTCCGCGGAACCCGAGTCGAACGGCCAAATTCATCCTCATCGCCCACAAGATGCCCCTTCAATTTCGCGCGCTCCAGTTCCAGTTCCTTGAGCTTTATGTCCAGCTCGACCATTCGCCGCTCCGCGTCAGTTTTGGTGGCTTCGGCAAATGTCTTCTGGGTTTCCGCCGTGGCTCTACGCCAACCGAGAACCCACTCGACAACTTCCGCGCTCTCCTGCGCAACTCGAGTTGGCACAGGGGCCGTAGGAACCCCGCTCAATCCGGCTGCGCAGGCCACCAGCAATCCCAATCCCGAAGAGAATAGGCCGCTGGCCACGGTCACCTGCAATGAACCCGGACCGAGATTGATTTCGGGAGGAAGCATCTGCACTCCGCAGGCCTGATTTGCGGCGCACATATCAATGAACAGCTGCGAGAGAAAGACAGAACACGCGGTGACCTGCATCAGAGCGAACGGTAGATGCGTCGCCTGCTCCTTCGCGACATCTACTGACGCGCCAAATACGATCGTTTGCTCCGGCGAATGCTTGGACGGAACCAGGATGTCCTCGTCCGAAGTGAGACCCGCAATCAATTCATCCGGCAAATCGACGTGCCTCAGCAAAACGGGAGTCAGCAGAGCCCGATGCTCGCGCACCCAGGCCTCTCCCTCCTGCAGGTAACCCGATTTCGAACGAAGAGAGGAAGGCCGATCTTCCTTGCGGAGCGCCTCGCGCACAATCGTCAACTGCGTATCCTGGGGAAGCCAGTGTTCAAAGATTCTGTAAAGTGTTTTTGCCTCTGGCATGCTTTTTACCTCCGACAACTTTCAGCAGACTAACGGTCGCTGAGAACACAGCTCATAAATGGTTGCGAGAAGGAGTTGACTTCAGCCACTCCGTCCAAGGTAGCGAACAACAGGGCCGCTCAAAGGAATACTATTTGGCGATCCGTCACGTCGAAAGTGACCGAGGTCGTAGCGTGGCATATGGACCCAAAGACATGTGGAAATGCACAGCAATTAATTCGCGGCCCAAGAAGGGTTGGGCTGGCTTAATCGCCAGCCCGACCTTTATCGATGATTCCGAGCTCAGACCCGGTCACCGCGGATGTTCATCGTGTCCGTGATCGGAGTGTCCTTCGTGTTGAGGCGCGTTCTCGTGGGGATTTCCGTTGCCGTGCGAACCGCCGTTCTCATGTCCGCGCCCATTGTCGCGTGGAGCGCCGTTTTCCGGGCGATAGCCGCTGCGACCTGAGTTATCGTGCATCTCCTGCCGCGGCATCGGATGATCGTCGGATCGCCCACGACTTTCTGGTCGCGGGATCGGGCGAGCCTCTGGACGGCTAAAGGGCGATCTCTCTTCGTGAGTCGGCATCACTCTCGGGCCGTGGAATTCCCCGGGCCGCGAGGTAGCGGCGACCGCTGGCCGACCGTGGTTTTCGGACGCAAGAAATGCGCGATTGTTGCCGGCACCGCGTTCGTGGTCCCTCTGCATATGGGTCGGTTCGTAGTGGTGCTCCCGGCCCCACATTTCCTGCTCGCGCGTTGGACGCGCATCGATTCCGCCCCGGCCACCGTTGAAACTGACGCGGTTCACGGTGACATTATTAATCACGGTCTTGTTGTAAATGTGAACGTTGGTGATGGTCACATTGTTCACGGTGCGGTTGTAGTAGAAGTGGCGGTCTCTCCAGTAGCCACCCTCATAGCCGTTGCCAAAGTAGCCGAAGCCGTAGTTCACGCCGCCGTAGAAGCCGATGTGCGGTCCCCAGTAGCCCGCATGCCATACGTACGCGCCGTTGCCCCATCCCCAATAGCCGGGCGTCCAGAGCACGCCGACCGTTGGTGGCGTCACCCATGTGCCTGGGACCCAGTAGTAGCCTTCGGGGCCGTAGGCCCAGTAGCCCGGCGTCCAGATATAACCGTCACCGGGACAAGCCGGCTGTTCATAAACAGGGAGCACGGGCGGGGCGATGTTCACGGAAACGAAAACGCCCGCGAAAGAGGAAACTGGAATAATGATCAGAAGAGCGAGCCAGACAAAACGCACAATACGCATTGAGGTTTTCTCCTGCCCAAGGTCCCTGGCTTCTACGATGAATGGCTCGCAGCCAGACAGATGCGAGGGAACGTGGGCACAAAATATCTACCTTGAAACAGGGAGAACATTCTGGAGAGTACAAACCCAACTTGCGGGGTAAATGTTGCTGGGCGCGTAATGGATTGATTCTAGATCGCGATGCCGGCAGATCTCGCACAGAAGGGTAGGGAGAAGGTTACGTCAGTAATAGGGAAATACCGTAGCGGATCGTGGCAGCCACCCACGAGCGCGCAGGCCCGAGCCACCGTGTGACGGTCTCGCGTCTACGGGACGATCACTCCGGCTATCCGGTTCCACAAAGCGCTGTGGCCGACGATGACGAAAATGAATGACGCAATCACAAATGCGCAATAACCGAACACATACCATCGACTCACCACGCGCGTCATTCCCCATTGAAGAACGAGAAACAAAGCGCCCAGCGCCAGCGCCGGACCAAGTACGTACAAAGGCGGCATCGCAGCAAAATCTGCAATGTAAGGGCAGCGGCCCAGCGAGCCCGAGATGATCATTAATGATGCCAGCAGCATCATGGGACGGTGAATCTCGGCGCGGCGACGGTAAACGACTGCGATGGCTACCAGAGTTCCGAAGGAGAGCATCTCGCCGAGCATCGTTGCCAGGAAAAATCTGGGTCCACCCAAGGGTTGGTACATTTCAGGGTTGTGGCGGGTGGATAAGATTGCCGCCGTCGATCCGAGAATCACCATGACGCCCGCGAGCACAGCGCCGGCCACACCGATTCGCATATGAAGCCGGCGGTTTCCGTTCAAGATGAAGATGCTCTGCACCAGAAACAGGAGTATCCAAGTGAACATGGCAGTGCCATGAATGACAACCAGCGGAACAATCTGCCTGGTGATTTCGGCTCCCCCGAAGCCCTTCCCATGCGCAAGAAATAAACGAAATCCGGCAACGGTCGCGATCAGCATCACGCTTCCGGCGACCACATAGAAAAGCCGTTCCGACTGCAAGGTTCGAACGGCTGCGCTTTGCACTCGCGACTGAGTTGCTGTGTCGGAAATTGCTCCTGACATGACAGTTAGCCTCCTGCGCTGCGCGTGGACTTCGTCGTTCGCGCACTACTTGAACCGCACCACTGCCACAACTTCGGGGGACTGTACTGCTGACTGGATGATCAACGCTGAGCCGGAGACGAGAGGGAAGGGTGACAACCTCCGGCCGCGGAACTGAACCTGCTAGTCACCGGCAGCATGAACCGAAATGAGACAGGTGTCAACACGAATCGCTTTCAACAACAAGGCCAAACAGTGGAGAAACGCTCTTCCTCGTCGCCTGCACTTCCATCTGCGCCTATTCGAGCACGTCGATACGCCAGAGCGGAGCCGCTCAGCTAACTGCCTTCTTTTCGAATTGGCGTAGTCCGATCGCCAGCAATGCCACATCAAAGATACTAAGGGCCACCAAGACGACAAGCTGCGATAGATGCTGAATTTGCGGCGCGAGTGTTGCCCGGAGCCCCTCGCTCGCGTACACCAGCGGATTGATCAGCACGGCCTTCTGCAGAATCGGGAATCCGTTCAGCGCGCTCCACGGATAGTACGCGCACCCGAAAAAAATCATAGGTGTAATGACCATGCCAAACATCAGGCCGATGTGCTGCTGGTTGATGCTGCATCCCAGGGCAAGGCCACCGCAGGCGGAGAAGATAGCGACCAGGAGAATGATCGTCGCGAAGGCGAGGGGCGAGGAGATGCGGATGTCGATACCGGGACGTAGGACGAGCCATGCAAGGGGGATGACAACGAGGCCGGCAAGCACCGCTTGCAGCGTGCCAGCGACGACCTTCTCGATCGCGATCCAGTGGATGTCTATAGGCGCGAGCAGCCGGTCTTCGATTTCGCGCGTCCATTGAAATTCGGCAATCAGTGGCATGGCAACAGCCCAGATTCCGGTGAAGACCATGCTGATGGCGATGATGCCGGGCAGCAACACGCTCTTATACTTCTCCGGCATATAGCCGCTTCCGACCATGACGCGCCCGAAGATGAAGACGAAGAGCAACGGCTGCAGGAATGTCTGCAGGAAGAGCTGAATTCCGTTGCGGCGGGCGACGTGCGCGTCGCGCGCCAGCATGGCACCGAACGTTTTCCAGTTCAATCGCGCAAACTCCTTCCGGTGTGATGCAGGAACAGATTTTCCAGGCTCGGCTCCAGGATATGCACGTCGGAGAGTTCCACTCCGTTGGCAGCCGCCGCGGTCGCGATCTCGGCGACGAGAGAGCCTCCACGATCGGCGTAGATGTCCGCGCTCAGTTCGTCATTCTTGCGGAGTTCGCGTACTCCCGCCAACGACCGCAACCGTTCCAGCACTTCGGGAGTGAGACGAGCGAAACGCAGACGTAGGAGATAGCCTCCGGGAATTGACGTCTTCAACTCAGCGGGAGGCCCGAGGGCAATCATTTTGCCGTGATCGATAATGGCCAGGCGATGGCAGAGCGCGTCCGCCTCTTCCATGTTGTGCGTGGTGAGAACCACGGTTTTGCCGGCAAGGTTGTATTCGCGAATGATCTCCCAAAGCAGGATGCGAGTCTGGGGATCCAGGCCGACGCTGGGCTCGTCGAGGAACAAGACCTGCGGGTCGTGCATCATGGCGCGCGCAATCGAGAGCCGTTGCATCATTCCGCCAGAGAAGCCGCGCACCATCTGGTCGGCACGATCGGACAGTTTGAATCGTTCGAGCAACGCGTCGGCGCGTTCCTGCCGCTGCTTGGACGCGATTCCGAAATAGGCAGCATGAAAGAGGAGGATCTCGCGCGCTGTCAATGAGAAATCGAGATTGGGACGCTGCGGCACGACTCCAATCAGATATCGAACCGCGGCCTGCTCTTTCCAGACCTCATGGTCCAAAATCCACGCTTCGCCGCTCGTAGGCCGCACGCGGGTGGTCAGAATTCCCACGGTCGTGGATTTTCCGGCACCGTTGGGACCTAGCAGTCCGTAAATTTCCCCGGCGTTTACCTTGAGGGACAAGCCATCCAAAGCGGTCACGTTGGCGGAGGATGACTTGCCTTTAGCACCAGTGCGCCCCGTTGAGGCCCCGGCAGGCGGAGCGGAGCTGTAAACCTTTCGGAGGTCTTTGGTGCGAACTGCAAAGGTCATCGAGCAGGAACCCGCAACTCAGGGTTTTGGGAGTATATCTCACAGCGGTCTTCGGGGTTCGGCGCCCCGTTCGGCAGTCAGTCGTCGGTCTTCGGTCGTCGGCTGACCCGACGCCGCGCCGCTTCCCGTTATATGCGGATCAGGCTTTGAGCGACCGCCCGGCATTCATGCTGGAGCATTTGGAAAAGTTCGTCCATGTGCTCTTTGCGGGTGCGGAAGTTGACGGGATTGATGCGAAACCAGGACTTTCCTTTCAGTTCCGTGGTCGATATCCAGAAGCGGCCGCTCTGCTCGACGCGTTTCGCAACTTCGGCATGCAATTCCTTGGACTCCGTTTCGCCGAACGCCGGATTCTTGTAGCGAATACAAATCGCGGACATGGGCGGTTTGCTCGCGGCCTCGAACTCGGAGTCGGCTTCCACCACTCGGTACAGGTGTCTGGCCTGGCGCACGTTGTTGTCGACCCATTCGCCGATCTGGCGCGCACCGTACCTTTTGAAGCTCATCCAGACTTTAAGACTGCGGAACCGCCGTGACTGCTCAAAGCCGTGCACGTAATACTGATAACGCTCGTTCGCCTTATCAAGTTCATCGGTCAAATAGGAAGGCTTCATTCCGAACGACGCCGTAAGGCGCTTTTCGTCTTTCACAATTACGGCACCTGCGTCGAGCGGCGCGTAGAACCACTTATGTGGATCGATCGTGATCGAGTCGGCCAGGTCAAGGCCACGGTTACGCATCGACCACTCGTGCGACAGAAGCATCCCGCCGCCGTAAGCCGCGTCGACATGGAGCCACATGCCCTCGCGATCCGCGATCCGACGCAGCTCGCGAATATCGTCGACCGCACCGGTGTTCGTGGTGCCGAAAACACCGATGAGGATGAAGGGCCGGATGCCATTTTTCTTGTCGCGCGTAATGGCCTCTTCGAGGGCATCGAGGCGCACCTGAAATTCGGGGTCTGTGGGCAACGCCCGCAAAGCACTGCGGCCGAGGCCGATCGCATCCACCGCCTTGTCGACCGAGACGTGGCGCTCCTCCGACACATAGACGGCGCAGCGCTCGTGAATACCTTCCTGCTGTGCGCGATCGCCGCTGACGGCATCGCGACCGAGCTTGAGACCAATGAAATTGGCGGTCATGCCTCCGCTGGTGAGATTTCCACCGGCGTTGTTGTCATACCCACAAAGATTCGAGAGCCAACGCACGACCTGGCGCTCCATAGCGACCGCGGAAGGGCCGATGGAGTAAGCACCGACGTTTTGATTAAGTGCAGAACAGATGAAATCTGCGACGACGCCAATCGGGGCCGGCGAAGGGGTGATCAATCCCATGTAGCCGGGGTGGCCCACGTGCGTGCAGTAAGGCAGCAACTTCTGCTCAAGCTCGCTGAGCACACTCTCGGGGGACAAAGGCTCCTGCGGAAGTTGCTCGGTAAATTGTGCGTTCACCGTAGCAGGCTCGACGTCGGGAAAAACGCGTTTCTCTTCGATATGTTCGAGATACTCGGCGAGGAGGTCGACAACTTGGTGGCCGAGATGCCGAAATTCGTTCGGATCCATGCATTCTCCTGATCTCTGAACAAGCTGCTTTTGGAAATCAGTAGCGGGGCTCGAGACTCCTCCAAGCCCCTGACGGTTCGCATCAAGTTTAACGTAACGATCGCAACCAGAAAGCGCACTCCGGATCTTGCCGTCAAACCCAGGAAGTTGTCAGGAGTTCGGGAGAGTGGTTATTTGGTGCCGGTGTTGGCTGGGAATCAAGAGATGATCAAGCGGCGGTTCCGGTCAGGCTCGCTGCGCGCTCGCGTTCCCGCATCTCGGTCGTCATATTGCGGAGGAAGCGTATGTGCGCGCTCATTGCGTCCCGAAGCTCGGCAGAGATACGCTCGCAATCTTCATCAGACGCGGATACCGCCTTGGCGCAAAGTTCTCTGATCCTGCTTTCGGTGACAGGCTCGAACACGACACAAAGCATGGCACGAGGAACTTAGCGCCGGATATCCGGACTGTACCTGAATCGAGACTCCCGGAACCGGGGAATGTGTTGTCCTCCCCGGGGTCCGTAGAATCCCTTAGGAGTGGTGCTTATTGTTCGGAACGACCACTCCACCCTCGATCTTCGGAATGCCGAAGTGTCCTCCGAGATGAATGAGGTCCATCGGACTGATCGAACCCGAAACGACGATGAAGTTGACCGAATCCCCTTTGGCAAGGAGGACGGCGACATCGCTGATTGCATTGTTTTCAAAGCGAACCCAAAGCCCGGTGCTTCCAGGTCCCCTGCCCTTTTCGTGGTTATTCACCAACTGCTTCCAACCGGCAGACTTGTATTCCTCTTTCACGGAACGTAGAGCTGCGGGGTCGTACATGCCCGGCCCGGAGAAATGAAAGCGGTGAATGGAAATTCCGCTCACGCCTGCAATCACACGGCGAAGATCGTCATTATCCGAATCGAGTTTCGAGGCGAAGATCAACATCGAGTGGTCGAGGGTAAATTCGGTCTTCGAGGATGCGCTTTGGCGCAAAGATTCGAGCGCTTGGGGAACGGACTCCGGAGCGCGATGGCGATCGGGTGGGTACTGTAGATTTGGTGGCTGCTGTTGTTCCGGCGCGTATTGCCCCTGGGGTTGCTGCTCGTCAGGCGATTGCTGATCCTGGGGCAACGGCTGGCTGGAAGGCTGTTGCCGGTCCGCAGGGGCCTGCTCGTAGGGCTGCTGTTGGTCCCCTGGCTGAGGCTCGGGCGGTTGCTGGGCATACGCGAAGCCGACCGTGAAGATGGCGATAAGAACCACCCAAGCTGCCTTGGCACTTTTCATAATCACCCCCTCAGGATCGGGCTGTGTGGGGATGTCCAAGCCGATCGATCCTAAGACTTGTTGGATTTCTAGCTGATCGATCCTGAAACCGGCAATGCATAGAGACTCAATCTCCAATCATCCGGTAAACGCTTGAATGCAGCCAGGTTAGAGGAAAGAATCAACTCTTGTCGACGCCCGGAAATCGGGTTCGAATGGAACTCAAAGAGCACAACGAAGGGCCAAATACGCCGCTGAGGGGCGTGAGTGTCAGGCTTTCTTATGTCGTAATTTTGAGCGAGTCCAAGCTTCTCAGTGAGTCCAGCCTCCGTTTTCGCGGAAACACGTCCTCCCCTTGCCGCCGCCCGCGGTGCAGCCTGGGTTGCAATCAATACAAAACACCACGTAGCCGTCAGGTGAGGCTGGTAGTTTAGCGAAGGTGAACGAGGGAAGCTTGTAGCCATTGACATCAATCCGGGCGACTTCGTTGCTGTCGTTCACGCTGGCGCCGGAGCCACCAGAAGCTCCCAGGCGGAAGCTGATGCCGCCCGGCTTGCCATTTCCAGTCGAAAGGCCTCCGCTGACGGGGAGGTCGATTCCGGCCTGGTTGGTCCCAAACGGCGTCACCGGGCCGACAGTGCCTAGGATTCCCAGGACAGCGCGACCGGTCGAATTGATGGAGGCGTTGTCGGTGCGGATGCCGATGCAGACATCGTTGGTCGATAGCCCGCCTCCGTTCTGACCGTAGCTCCAGCAGATGGGCTTGGTGCCCATGTTCTTGTGAGAGACTCCTGAGTAAAAGCTGGTGCCGCCACTGTTGCGGGGATATCCCCAGGGGATGCGCTTGGTCGTGCCGCCGACATTGATATCCTGATCGGGCTTTTCGATCACGATATCTTCGAAATTGGCGAGATTTATAGCGTCGGAGAAAGAGAAGGCGGTGGACGAGTTCCAATCAGTTCGCGAGACGTAAACGCGCTTGAGATCGGAAGAACCGCCAATTTTGATTTGTCCGCCCGGGGCGGTCACGTCATAGAGCTCGCCATCGTTAATTCCTGCGCCCACGCTGCCTTCGATCACATTGAACTCGAAGGGAGCAAAGGTTACGGTGCCGCTAGTGGTTGGGTGCGACGACCAGTTCGGCTCCACAACGAACTTGCTGGATGAATCAGGATTGACGATGGCGAGTTGATAGTAGTTCGTGACCCAGCCGCCAGCGCAGGTGATGACGGACGCAGCGTTCGAAGTAATCGCGCAGTATTCTCCATTTCCGGTACCGGCTACGATGGTGGCCTGCTGACCTTTGAAGGTGTCGGCGGGCCACGAAGCGGATGAGTTGCTGATGGTGGTCGCAGTCCCGCCGGTAGCGTTGGTGAGTCCCAGGCCGCCAAATTTGCCGCGGACTTTGATCTGGTAGTACTTGCCGTCGCCGCCCTGGCCCGTCCCGGAGAACAGGCTGCCAACCGGCCAGGAAGTTCCCGACAACGACAAACTGCGACTGACGGAATACCACTGCGCGGCCTGAAAGATGGTGTGGCTGTGCTCGATGATAATCGGGTTGCCGGCCGCTAGTTTATGACTCTCAGACCGAACACTGCGGACGATACACTTATCTTGGGGCCCTTCGCAGTAGACATCGAAGCCTGTCTGTGTCCCAAAGCCAGCGAGATCGTTTTCCATGCTGGTTCCGTTCACCTCGACGGAACCGCCGTACGAAGCGACTCCGTAAAGGGGACATCCTTGGATGTCCCCGCCGATAATCTGCTCTTTTACTGCGTTATAGGCGTAAAAACGGCCGGCGTTGCGTCCGGTGTTGTTGCCGCCGATCTGCCAACCGGCGCCAGTAAAACCGGTGAAGTAGCAGTTGTAGCAACGAATGTTATCGCCCTGAGCGCCGCCGCCACTTTTGGCGATCAACACGCCGACGTCAGTCAAGCCATTGCCGGCAAAGAAGTCGTCGTAGAACGTAATATTCTGCGGGGACAGATCGGGCCCCTGGGATTTGTTGTAATCGATGTCGACCAGTGCGGCGCCCGACTTGCCACCGCAGCCATTCTCGAAGCGCAGGTTCTCGAAGCGGCCGTAGGCGATGGACTGGCCGTCGATGATGCGAAGCCCACACGCTTGCTGTCGCAGGCCGCTGCCAAACTGGTTTTCTCCTTCCCAGCGAAAACCGATCATGTGATACACGCGCAGTTCGGCGTTGATGTTGTACAGCGTTGAAAAATGCAGGATGCGATTGTATCGAGTCGCGGAATTTCCGTTGACTCGGTTGTTTCCATACGCGCCAATGATGGCGGCTTGAAGCGCGGGCGTATTGATCGCTGGAGTCGCGTTGCCGGAGGCTCCCCACCATTCTGGATATACGTCGACCAGGGCCTGGCCCCCGTCGTCGCTCGCGTCGGCCGAGGCGAGCTTGATTGTGCCGTGGCCGGCGACCGCGTTGCAGAAAATCTTGGACATCGGCGCGGTGAAGTATCCTGTGATCGTGGTGGTGGTTCCATCGGCCGGAGCGAGGCAGCTGCCGTGCGAAAACTGCAGGCTTACGTTGGAGGGAATCGTGCAGTTGGTAGCAATGGTATAGGTGACGGGATAGAGCACGAGCGTGATGTTTTGCGTCCCCCAATTCGGACAGGTGGTCCACGTCTGATTCGCGGAGTAATCGGCCCAGACGATTCCGCTGCGGCGCCCCATGGAGATGACCGCGCGGTTGATCTGAGCGTCTCCGGTGGATCCGGACTGGACGCTCGCCTTCACCAGATTCTCAGCAGGGCGGCTGTCGGCCGAGCCTTGAGTGACGGCCTGGGCAGCGATTGCGGTCGAATTGTCGGGGAAGGCACTTGCGGAAGTGGATAGCTTCCACGCAGAAGAAAGAATGAGGATCGTAAGAAAGGCTGTGCGGACAAGAAATTTCATGGGGCTTACTCGTGCATGAAGGTTCATGGGCTTACTCGAGCATGAAGGAATGACGGGATGGGAAGATTGAAGTCATGATGGCCGAGCGCTCGCGGCAGCGCGCCGCTCCGGGTTGTGCATGTCCGAAGCGCAGCATAGAATCGTCAGAGGCCATGCGTCGCATTCTCAACGTTCTCTCTCACAACTTATCAGTGGTCGTTCTGGCATTCGCTGTGATGCTTCCAGCAAGTTCAGCACAGAATGCCGCTCCCTCGCAAGACACGCAAAAGCCACCCGCGACGGACGGACAGAACACCGCGCCACCGACCGAACCGGCCGCGAAGCCGGCCAAACCGCAGAATGCAGCGCAGGCGAATTCGGCGTCGCTGACTTTGGGACCGGGTGACGAGGTGGAAGTCGCCGTTTATGGCGCGCCGGATCTGAGCGCGCATACGCGGGTCACGTCCGACGGCAATGTCTCGTTGCCGCTGGTTGGGTATGTGCGCGTCGCTGGGTTGACCAGCAGCGAGGCGGAGGCGGCGATCGAGAATCAGTTGCGGCAGACCAATGTCGTAAATGATCCGCATGTCTCCGTGTTCGTAAGGGAATTTGCGAGCAGCGGCGTCACGGTGGTAGGCGAGGTCGGGAAGCCGGGTGCGTATACGACTCTGGGGCCGCACCGGTTGTTCGACATCATCCAATCGGCGGGGGGATTGACGGAGAAGGCTGCGAATCGGGCCGTGATCACGCATCGCGGGAGTGACACGGCCAGCACTTTTGAGTTGTCAAAGGATCCCGCGCAGATGGCGCAGAGCAACGTCGAGGTACAACCGGGGGACACGATCGTGGTGCCCATCGCACCGATTGTTTACGTGCTGGGAGAGGTCGGCAAACCGGGAGGCTATGCTCTTGGCTCTGGCATTAATGGTGTGACCATTTTGAGAGTGGTGGCAGCGGCGGGAGGTCCGACGCGCGACGCGTCCGTGGGCAAAACGAAGATGTTGCGCAAGACGCCAAATGGACTTGAACAGATTCCCGTGCCGCTGAAGAAGATTCTGAGCGCCAAAGCGCCCGATGTTCCACTTGAGCCGGATGACATCATCTTCGTCCCAAACAGCAAGGTGAAGGAAATTCTGAACGGCGGTGCGCTGATTACGACACTCGGAGCGAGTGCTCTATACCGAATTCCCTAGCGGACCCTGTGGTCCCTAAAAGTGATTTATGAAATAGCTTCTCGTTTCTCCGGTCGCCTGGACCGATTTTCCTTCCTGCTTCCTGTTCTTGTTATAGTTTGGTCACTTACGAGTCCATCCTTATGATTAGACTCGTAAGTGACACGAAGTGATCACTTCTACTGCGGCTAACGCCCCCTCGATAGGGGAGGAGCCCGGCCGCTCAGATGTCCGGTACGACTCCCTCGGGTCGGAGTCCGGCAAGCGTCCGCATGGTTAAGCCCGGGTCACACGGAATCGTTTCCATCTCTGGCTCTAATTTTAGAATAGCAATTTGGAGAGGGTAATTGAGACAGTTGCGCGGGAAATATATTTGGCGTGAATTGAAAGCGTTGCGGGGAAAAGCGCGATTTTGGGGGCTTGACA
>Ga0210401_10000216_pt1 | contig 71894 bp, 66 predicted proteins | sample IncBWH32MmetaG_FD_150866 | JGI IMG/M metagenome (GOLD analysis project Ga0210401, IMG submission 150866) | Forest soil microbial communities from Barre Woods Harvard Forest LTER site, Petersham, Massachusetts, United States - Inc-BW-H-32-M | ecosystem: Environmental > Terrestrial > Soil >...
CGTGGTGGCGCGTCATCGTCGGCACGCTCGGTCTCGTCGCGCTGGCAATGGGGTTCTAGTCGACCCTCGTGGTGAGGAGGCGCCACCGGGTCCGCGCAAAGCGCGGCCCGATGACAGGCTCCGCGCCGTCTCGAACCATGGGGCCCGTGGCCATCCTTCGAGACGCCGCTTGCGCGGCTCCTCAGGATGAGGATGGTCGCCGTTGCGACAGTTCACGCGTTCTTGCGCTGGAATTGGCCGGAGGGGCGGAAGCGCCAGAGATATTGCGGGGCCACCGCTTCCATCGAATCCGGCGCGATCCCGAGCCCTTCGAAGGTGAGGCTAGCGGCCTTCGCGGCATCGGACACGACATTGTCCCGGCGCAGCAGCTCGACCTGATCCGGCGTCAACGTGAACGGCCCCGGCGCAAATTGCAGGAACATCGATTGCAGCCTGGCGAGGCCAAACGGCAGCGACGGCAGCAGGCGCTTGCGATCGGTGATCGAAAGGATCAGCTCCATGATCTCGCGCATGGTCAGGACTTCCGGTCCGCCGAGCTCGTAGGTGGCGCCCGCCTTGGCCTTGCCATCGACGGCATCAGCGACGGCGGTTGCGACATCGGCGACATAGGCCGGCTGCATCCGGGTCGTGCCGCCGCCGATCAGCGGAAGCATCGGCGATAGCCGCGCCAGGCTCGCAAAACGGTTGGTGAACTCATCCTCCGGGCCGAACAACACGGAAGGCCGCAGGATGGTCGCCGACGGCAGGGCCGCGAGCACGGCCTTTTCGCCGCCTGCCTTGGCGCGGGCGTAATGCGAGGTCGCGTTTTCGTCTGCGCCGATTGCCGAGACGTGCACCATACGGGCGCCGGCTGCGGCAGCGGCCTTTGCAACCGTCTCGGCGCCCTTGACCTGCACGGCGTCGAAGGTTTGGGCCCCACTCTGGGAGAGGATGGCAACCAGATTGATGGCGACGTGCGAATCACGCATCGCAGCTTCTACTGAGCCCGGGTAGCGCAGATTGGCCTGCACCGCGTGGATCTGGCCGACCCGGCCGAGCGGTTGCAGATGGCCCGCCAGCTCCGGCCGCCGGACCGCGACCCGGACGCGGTAGTCGCGCTTGCAGAGCGCGCGGACGACGTTTCGTCCCAGAAAGCCTGAGCCGCCGAAAACCGTGACCAACGTGTCCTGATTCGATGCCATGCGGTCAGCTTCCTCGTCAAAAATCGGCGTATTTGCTGGGGATTCGCGATACGCCATCAGATCGGCCCTGTACAGGATATTTGCCCTGCAAGGCGCCTATTTGACAAGCGCGCGACCGATCCGTAGTAAGCGCGCCCATGCCCAGGTGGCGGAATTGGTAGACGCGCTGGCTTCAGGTGCCAGTGGCTTAACGGCCGTGAAGGTTCGAGTCCTTTCCTGGGCACCACGCTTCGCCTTTCAGGCTACGCGTGGCGCGGCCGCACGTAGACCGTAAGGCGAAGCCGGCTGCCGCGGCATCGGGCGCGACCGCCAGCTACTCAGCCTCGGAATCGCCGTTGCCCTGCAAGTGACCGCCATTGCCGCGGCTGAACACGCCGAAATTGCTGGATTTCATGCCGGCCGTGCCATCGCTGGCCGTGACCGTCAGCCCGAGCTTCAGGAGCTCGCGCACGGCCGCCGCACGCGTCGGCATCCGGTGCCGGAAGCGGAAATCGTCGACGGCGGCCAGCTCGTCCGGCGAAAGCATGACCTGGAGCCTTTCACCCCTCATGTCGTTCATCGGAAACACCCAAATTTTGCTGTTTGAGTAATTTACTCAACTTTGTAAGTGGGCGTTGGTTCCATGACTCGCTATTTTGTTGTCAAATTAGTAAAATTATATAATAAAAACAATAAGTTGATATTGATTTTCGGCTGGTTCGGAGTCATGCTGATCACCGTGGAGAACAGCCATGACAGAGGAAATCAAACTGCCTCGTAAGCTGTCGGACGAGCCGAAGGGGCCAAAGCCGCGCCGGCCGAGCCATCGGGACGTCATCGAGAATCTCGACCGTTGGGCCAACAGCCCCGGCCTGCAGCCACCGACATCGCCGGACCCCGAAGCGGCCTGAAACTTCGGTTTGATTGACTGCAAAACGGGTTCGCGGCCCGCGGAGGCCACGAATCAGCCGATTGCGGCGAGACCGGCTCAGACCACCGCCTGGCCGACCTTCCGCGCGACCTGCTTCTGCACAAAAAACATCGCGGTCAGCGCCACTAGCGAGGTGCCGACCACGACGTAGCCGATGCGATCGAAATGGCTGAGCGAGCCATCCGCATTTTGCGTGATGATCGCTGCCGCGAACACCGATCCGAGTCCGCCGGATAGCTGCTGCACCGAGGCGCTGATCGCGCTGAACGAGCCGCGCTGGTTGGCGGCCGGGATCGCCGAAATCAGCGCCTGCGACGGGATCATGCGCGAGAAGATGCCGACGAACATCAGCACGTTGACGACGATGGCGACCGTCAGCGTGGTCTGGCCGAGATGGGTATAGATCAGCACCATCACGATCGACATCGCGGTACCGAACACGAAGGTCGGAAACTTGCCGATGGCGTCGCTGAGGCGGCCGACCAGCGGTCCGGTGAAGATGCTGAACAGTCCGGACACGAGATAGATCGTCGGCAGATGCTCGATGTCGATGCCGAGATTATGCACGGTAAAAGCGCTGCCGAACGGCATCAGCATGAAGCCGCCGGTGGCGAGCAGCGTCGTCACGCCGAACGCCAGCGTGTAGCTCGGCTCGGTTACGGTCGCGATCAGATGCGCAAATGCATTGCGATCCTGCTTGAGCTTCAGATGCTCGTTCACCGGCCGCATCAAGAGCAGCACGGAGACGATCACGATGATGGCGAGGATCACGATCGCCCCGAACGAGACATGCCAGTTCCAGCGATTGGCGAGAAAGAGCCCGACCGGAATGCCGAGCACCTGGCTTGCGGCGAACGCCGTCTGCACGAAGCCCATCACCCGGCCGCGCAGATGCAGCGGAAACAGGTCGGTGACGATGGCGAGCACAACGGAGCCGACCACGCCGCCGAACAGGCCGGTCACGATGCGGCCGAGCAGCAGCAGGTGATAGTTCGGCGCCAGCGCGCAGAGCATCGTGCCGGCGGTGAAGCCGACGTAGAAAAACAGCAACAGGCGCTTGCGGTCGAATTTGTCGGCAAAGCCCGCGGCAAGCACGCCCGAAATCCCGGCGCTGAACGCATAGGCCGAAACGGCGACGCCGAACTGCGCTGCGGTGATGTTCAGGGCGGGCATCAGGATGGCGCCGAGCGGCGACATGATGATGAAGTCGAGGATGATCGTGAACTGGACGAAGGCCAGAAGCGCGACAAGGAACGACTGGTAGCGCGAAAAGCCGCGCTCCAGCTCCTGCGCATTGTCGATCGGGGCCGCCAGGGTCTGTTCGGACATGATTTCTCGCTTAAATAGGTGCCGCGCATGGCTTGGACGGTGGCTTGGGCGGCAGAGCGATATCCGCATCATTGCCGCTGAAACAGCCAATTTTTTGTTATGACAGCTTTACCCTTCCATGGGTGGCCGTGCTAAACGGTCGTAATTACATTGTTTGGTGTCTGCTTCCCTGGGACAGGGGAGGGTGCCAGTTAAAATCGCAAATCGATTCGACGGGATTCAACAGAGCAATGACCGTACGTCTGCATCGCGGCGACCTGCCCGATCTCTCCCGCTACACGGAATCGGTGGCGATCGATACCGAGACCATGGGGCTCAATCCGCATCGCGACCGGCTTTGCGTGGTGCAGCTCTCGAATGGCGACGGCAGCGCCGATGTCGTGCAGATCCCGAAGGGGCATACCGATGCGCCGAATTTGAAAGCGCTGCTTGGCAATCCGAAGATCACCAAGATCTTTCACTTCGCCCGTTTCGACATCGCCGTGCTCTATCACAGCTTCGGTGTGATGCCGCAGCCGGTCTACTGCACCAAGATCGCCTCGCGCCTGACGCGCACCTACACCGATCGCCATGGCCTGAAGGACCTCGTGCGCGAGGTGCTCAACATCGAATTGTCGAAGCAGCAGCAGTCGAGCGACTGGGGCTCGTCCTCGCTCAGCGAGGCGCAGCTTGCCTATGCCGCCTCCGACGTCCTGCATCTGCATGCGCTGCGCGAAAAGCTGGATGCAATGCTGGCGCGCGAGGGCCGCACCGAGCTCGCGCAGGCCTGCTTCGACTTTCTGCCGACGCGGGCGAAACTCGATCTGTCCGGCTGGGAAGCCGAGGACATTTTTGCGCATTCGTGAGCGCGCTGCAGGTTGCTGTTCATCCAGGTTAACGCGTGCGGTGGGGCAATTCGCCCCGTTTCGGACACACTCATCAGGCGTGTCGCGGGCTGCATAATCCGGCCGGGGCGAGTATGATGGGGCGGATGTCGGCCCATTTGGAGCAGCGGTGAACTCGGCCCAGAATCTGGCGCAACAAGCGAGCCTGGAGGCGCGGTTTGCCGTGGCCGCGCGCCACAGCCGTCTGGTCCACGTTTTGCGGATCGCGGTTCCCGGCGCGGTGGGCCTGGCGATGGCCGCCATTATCGGCATCTCCATCTTCAACCCGTTCCGCATGCTGATGCCGAAACTGCCGCTCGACATGGACAATCTCGTGGTTTCCGGCACCAAGATCACCATGGAGGCGCCGCATCTGTCTGGTTATACGCCGGACCAGCGGCCCTATGAAATGTGGGCCAAGACGGCGGTGCAGGACGTGACCGACCCCGATCATGTCGAGCTGAACAAGCTCAGGACCAAACTTCTGATGCAGGATGGCTCGACCATATTCCTGGATTCGCTGACCGGCCTGTTCGACAACAAGGCGCAGACGCTCGACCTGCACAAGGATATCCACCTGACGACCACAACCGGTTACGAGGCCTGGCTGACCCAGGCCCATGTCGACATGGTCAAGAACACAGTCGACTCGGACCAGCACGTCGACGTCAAGCTGACCAACGGGACGCTGACATCAGATCGGTTGCACATCATCAATGGCGGCGAGGTCGTGCTGTTCGAAGGCAACGTCGTGATGCATCTCGACCATTTCGACGACAACAGCACCACGCAGGCCACGACGCCCGCCGAGCCTCCGCCGCCGCCCGCGAAGAAGAAGTCGGGCAATAAATCCGCCAACTCGAAATGATGGACATGACCAGCTTTTTTCAGCGTGGCGTCGCGAACGGGCCGAGGGCAGGGCGCATCATGGCGGCAGCAATGCTGCTCGCATCGATGTCCGCGCTTGAGGTTCACGCGCAGGGCGCGGTGTCGGGCGTGCCCAATGCGATGCAGGGCTTTACGCAAAACCGCGACCAGCCGATCCAGATCGATGCGGCCTCGCTCGAGATGCGCGACAAGAAGAAGGAAGCCACCTTCTCCGGCAATGTGAAGGTCGTGCAGGGCGACACCACCATGACGTCGAAGACGCTGGTGGTGTTTTACGAATCGAGCGGCGGCGCCAATGACTCCGGCACTACCGCTCCGGCGAAGGCCGCCCCTGCGAAAGCCAGTGCCAAGGCGGCGCCGGGGGCGCCGATGCAGTCGGCTACGCCAGGCCCTGGCGGTGCCTCGTCGATCAAGCGGCTGGAAGCGCGTGGCAATGTGGTCGTGACCCAGAAGGACCAGGTCGTGACCGGCGAGACCGCGATCTTCGACACCAAGGCCAATCTGATCACGATGTTGGGCGGCGTGGTGCTGACCCAGTGCCAGAATGTGCTGCGTGGCGACCGGCTGATGGTGGATATGACCACCGGGGTGTCGCGGGTGGAATCCGATAGCGGCCACGTCCAGGCGCTGCTGCCGCAGGGGGGCGGAAGCGATTGCGGCTCCGGTTCCAGCAAGCCGGGCGGCGGCCCACCGCCGTCGCCGCTAAACTTGGGTGGAAATAAACCGAAATAATATCAATTGCTTGTGAGATCGTGCGGGGCGGCGAGGTTGAAGCCGGCGGCCTGAGCCTGTATCTACGCCCCGAGATATCGTGGGGTGTTCCGCTGGGCAACGGGCATCCCTTGCTTCATGCTGGCGGGCGAATCAAACCGCGAAGCGTGTCGGTGGCGGGACGCCTCATGAGGGCTTAGCCAGAAGTTTGGGCAGAGCGGGGATGGTGGATTTACTCGGCATGTTCCGTCGGCGCCCCGCCAAGCGAGGCAAGGGCTTTGCGCGCTCGCGCGACGACATCACCGCACTCGGCGATTCCTTTGGCGACATGCTGACGAGCCCGGTGCGCGACGCGCCGGCGATGGCGCCGATCCCAACCGCCGCCATGCCGCGCGCGCCGGCGGTGGCGGAAGTACCGCGAGAATATCCTCAGCAATATTCGCAAGATTATTCGACCGATCCGGCCGATTATCCGAGCGAATACGCGCCGGAAGTTCCAAGAGAGCTTTCAAGAGAGGTTCCAAGAGAGGTTCCAAGAGAACCTTCAAGAGAACCTCCGCGACAAGCGTCGCCGCAGCAGCCACGTCCGCAGGCCCGCGCCAAACCGGCCAAGCCGGCGCAGCCAGTAAAGCCGGCGGAGCCAGTCAAACCCGCGCGTCCCGCCAAGGGCAACGGCTCCGCAGGGCCGCAGCTGCTGCGCCGGCCGGGTTTTCTCGCTGTGCATAGCGTGGAAAAAAGCTTTGGTTCCCGCCAGGTCGTGCGCGGCGTCAGCATCTATGTGCGCCGCGGTGAAGCCGTCGGTCTGCTCGGTCCGAACGGGGCCGGCAAGACCACGGTGTTCTACATGATCACCGGCCTGATCAAGGCCGATCGCGGCGCGATCGAGCTCGATGGTCACGACGTCACCAAGCTGCCGATGTATCAGCGCGCGCGATTGGGCATCGGCTATCTGCCGCAGGAAGCCTCGATCTTTCGCGGCCTGACGGTTGAGCAGAACATCCGCGCCGTGCTCGAAGTCGTCGAGCCCTCGAAGAAGAAGCGCGAGGCCGAGCTCGATTCGCTGCTCAATGAGTTCAACATCACGCGGTTGCGGAAAACCCCGTCGATTGCGCTGTCCGGCGGCGAGCGGCGCCGCGTCGAAATTGCCCGCGCGCTCGCAACCCGTCCGAACTACATGCTGCTCGACGAACCCTTCGCCGGCATCGATCCGATCGCCGTCGGCGACATTCAGGATCTAGTCCGCCATCTCACCAACCGCGGCATCGGCGTTCTCATCACCGACCACAATGTCCGCGAGACGCTCGGCCTCACCGACCGCGCCTACATCGTCTATGCCGGTGAAATTCTGACCGAAGGCAGCCCGGACGAGATCGTCAACAATCCGGATGTGCGCAGGCTCTATCTCGGCGAGGAATTCCGGCTATAGTCCTGCACTGCGGTGCAGCGAAAACCGGTAACCAATTTTTCGGGAAGCGCGCCTTTAGCCCAATTTTTGCATCAGTCAAGGCGTGTACAAGGGCGTTGGACTAGGTTAAGCAAGAATCGGACCAATTTCACGGATCGTTCTTGCCTCCATGGCGCTGACGCAGAGATTAGAATTCCGCCAGTCCCAGTCACTGGTGATGACGCCGCAGCTGATGCAGGCGATCAAGCTGCTGCAGCTGTCCAATCTCGACCTGTCGGCCTTTGTCGAAGAGGAATTGGAGCGGAATCCGCTGCTGGACCGCGCCAGCGACGGCCCCGAGCCGACGGTAGCGGGCGAGGCCACGCCGGAGCAGGGCGACTTTTCCGGCGACGACGAGACGGGCAGCTTCAACGGCGAGGAGTTTTCCGCGGGCTCGTCCGAGGCGGGTGCCGGCGAGGGCTTCGAGCCAGCCCAGGAAGAGTGGATGAGCCGCGACCTCGGCACCCGTACCGAGATCGAGCAGACCCTCGATACCGGCCTCGACAATGTGTTTTCCGAGGAACCGGCCGAGGCTGCTGCGCGCAATGCGCAGGATGCGGCGCCCACCACCTACACCGAATGGGGCGGCGGTGCCTCCTCCGACGAGGACTATAATCTTGAGGCCTTTGTCGCCGCCGAGTTGACGCTGGCCGATCATCTCGCCGAGCAATTGTCGGTCGCCTTCGCTGCGCCCGCGCCGCGCATGATCGGACAATATCTGATCGACCTGGTCGACGAGGCCGGCTATGTGCCGGCCGACCTCGGCGGGGCCGCCGAACGGCTCGGTGCGGCGCAGGCCGACGTCGACGCGGTGCTCGCGGTGCTGCAAAAATTCGATCCGCCCGGAATCTGCGCCCGCAATTTGAGCGAATGCCTGGCGATCCAGCTGCGCGAGCTCAATCGCTACGATCCCGCGATGCAGGCGCTGGTCGAACATCTCGATCTCCTCGCCAAGCGCGACATCGTCGCGTTGCGAAAGCTCTGCGGCGTCGATGACGAGGATATTGCCGACATGATCGGCGAGATCCGCCGCCTCGATCCCAAGCCCGGCCTGAAATTCGGCGCGTCGCGGATGCAGACCATGGTGCCGGATGTCTATGTGCGGCCCGGTCCCGACGGCGGCTGGCATGTCGAGCTCAACAGCGACACGTTGCCGCGCGTCCTGGTGAACCAGACCTATTACAGCGAGCTGTCGAAGACGATCCGCAAGGATGGCGACAAATCCTATTTCACCGATTGTCTGCAGAACGCCACCTGGCTGGTGCGCGCGCTCGACCAGCGCGCCCGCACGATCCTGAAGGTGGCGACCGAAATCGTGCGCCAGCAGGACGGCTTCTTCACCCATGGCGTCGCGCATCTGCGCCCGCTCAATCTGAAAGCCGTGGCGGACGCGATCCAGATGCATGAATCGACGGTGTCGCGCGTCACCGCCAACAAATACATGGCGACGAATCGCGGCACCTTTGAACTAAAATATTTCTTCACCGCGTCGATCGCCTCCGCCGACGGCGGCGAAGCGCATTCGGCCGAAGCCGTGCGTCACCACATCAAGCAGCTCATCGACGCCGAAGACGCTGCCGCAATCCTGTCCGACGACACTATCGTGGAACGATTGCGCGTATCGGGCATTGATATTGCCCGCCGCACGGTCGCGAAATACCGCGAAGCCATGCGTATTCCTTCCTCGGTGCAGCGCCGCCGTGACAAGCAGAGTTCGCTGCTGTTACCGACCTGAAACTGCTCAGGCAATTGTTGCGCCTTGTTCAAATCGGTCTAGTCTCGATTCCCCCAGACTATCCACGCGAGGCATCCCATGACTCTCAGGATTTCGGGCAAGAGCATCAGCGTCGGCGAAGCGCTGCGCGACCGCGTCAGCGAGCGCACCGACGAAGTGCTGCGCAAATATTTCGACGGCAATTATTCCGGCCATATCACGCTGTCCAAGGACGGCTTCGGCTTTCGTACCGACTGCTCGCTGCATCTGGATTCCGGCGTGACGCTGGAGGCCGAATCGAACGCGACCGATGCCTATGCCAGCGCCGACGCCGCGTTGCTGATGATCGAGAAGCGGCTGCGCCGCTACAAGAGCCGGCTCAAGGACCGCTCCGCGCGCAAGCATGCGGCGGCGGCAGCACTGTCCGAGCTCGACGGCGTCGCGCTGGATGCGCCGAGCTATGTCATCGAGGCGCCGGCGGAGGACCACGAGGTCACCGGCTACAATCCGGTCATCATCGCGGAGGCGACCACCTCGCTGAAGCGGCTGTCGGTGTCGGAGGCGGTGATGGAGCTCGATCTTGCCGGCGCCGCCTGCCTGGTATTCCAGCATGGCTCCAGCGGCCGGGTGAACATCATCTACCGCCGTTCCGACGGCAATATCGGCTGGGTCGACCCGCCGGCGCTGAAGCCGTAAATCTACGGAATTTTGACGGTTTTTTGGGCCGTCCGGGCCATCCACCGATTTTAAGGTTAGCCCTTCACAGGTGTTGGCACCGCCGTTGCGTTGGAGTAGAAGCCCCCCAAATCAGGACCCGGGCAGATGCGCCCGCCTCCCATCTCAGCTTCTTGACGCCACTGGCCCAAGGCCTATTCGCAACCTGGTTCACTTCACCTCGGAACGCCAAATGACGATTACCGACCTGGTCGCTCCCGAGGCGATCCTCCCGGCGTTGAAGGTCAACAGCAAGAAGCAGGCATTGCAGGAGCTGGCGGCGAAGGCTGCCGAGCTGACCGGCCAGAACGAGCGCGCCGTGTTCGAGGTCCTGCTGCAGCGCGAGAAGCTGGGCACCACCGCGGTCGGCTATGGCGTCGCCATTCCCCATGGCAAGCTGCCGAAGCTGGAAAAGCTGTTCGGGCTCTTTGCGCGTCTGGAACGTCCGATCGACTTCGAGGCGATGGACGGCCAGCCGGTCGACCTCGTCTTCCTGCTGCTCGCGCCGGAAGGCGCCGGTGCCGACCACCTCAAGGCGCTGGCCCGCATCGCCCGCCTGTTGCGCGACCAGGACGTCGCCAAAAAGCTCCGCGCCTCGCGCGACGCGCAGGCGATCTATTCGGTGCTCGCCCTGCCGCCGGCAAGCGCAGCCTGATCGCCGGCATTTCGTAGAGTTCTGTCGATCGGCCGGCGGCGTTCGTCAGCAGATCATCGGCAGCAGCCGCCTGACCTCGGCAAGCAGATCAGGAATCGCGTCGGCATCGTTGGAGAAGTGTTTGAGCAGCGCGCCCTGGAATAGCCCGTCAAACAGCGCGTAAAGCGCGGCTGGGGAAATCGCGGGCTTCCTTCCACCCAGCCCGGCAAAGCGGGAGGCGATGCGCCAGATCATCGCTTCGAGATTCCGGTCGATCTCGACAATGTCGGCGCGGAAGGCCGGCTCGAACAGCGCCTGGGCGCGCAGATCGTACCAAAGCCGGTGCATGCTCGCGTCCTCGCGCAGCGTGGCAGCGAGCTTTCCGAGAAAACCCTCCATCAACTCGTCGCGGGTCTTCGCCGCCGCGGTGACTTCGTCGTAGCGCGTGACGCATTGCGCCTTGTAGTGGCGCACGCAACAGCAGATCAGGTCGAGCTTGTCGGTGAAATAATAGTGGAATACGCCGTGCGTGAACGCCGAGTTCTGCGCGATCTCGCGCAGACTGGTTCGCGCAAAGCCGAGTTCGCCGAGCGTCTCCAGTGCCGCTTCCGCAAGTTCGATCCGTCGCGCGGCAAATTTCTCCTCGCGCAGCGCCTCGGTCGCTTCCGAAACCCGCTCCGCCGCAGTCATGGCTCGCTGCGCCATTCCATCACTTCCTTTGTCCGCGCGCTTGTTCGTTGCCGTCTCGACTATGGGCGGCGATACCGCATCGCCGCAACCGAATTCTCCAGAACGACTCACGTTGCGCCTTGACAATCGTCAAGATTTAGTTGGACAGTTGTAAAAACAGATTTGGACGGTCGTCAAGATCGCCGGAACTGCAAAAGGGAGGATCGTTTCGCCCGCAGCGCGAGCTGCCGCGGCAGCCAACTCACATCACCAGCCAACAGGCGCGCTTCGTCCGGCGGATTCGACTGGCCGCCCGCATCAGGCGCCCCCGTAGCCGTGTCAATCAAGCACAGGGAAGGAGAACGTCATGAGTGAGAGCAGTCTTGCGGGCAAAAAAGCCCTCGTCACCGGCGGTGCGCGGGGCATCGGTGCGGCGATCGCTGAGGCGCTCGCGCGCCGGGGCGCGTCGGTCATGATCGGCGACATCCTGACTGACGCGGGGAAGGCGACGGCGACGGAGATCGGCAAGATCGGCGCCAAGACGGATGCGAAGGCCGCCTTCGTCGCGCTCGACGTCACGGACGACGCGCAATGGGAAAAGGCGGTCGCGGCCACCATTTCCACGCTTGGCGGCTACGACATCCTGATCAACAACGCGGGCATCGAGATCACCTCGCTCCTGGTCGACGTGAAGGCCGAGGATCTGCGCCGCATGTGCGATGTCAACATCGTCGGCGTCAGCCTCGGCATCAAGCACGCCTTCCGGGCGATGCGGCCGAACGGCCCGGCCGGCAAGGGCGGTGCGATCGTCAATATCGCCTCGGTCGCGGCCACCATCGCCTTTCCCGCCATCGCTGGTTATTCCGGGACCAAATCGGCCGTCGATCGCATTACCCGGATCGCGGCCATGGAGTCCGGCAAACTTGGCTACGGTGTTCGCGTCAACTGCCTGTATCCCGGGTTGGCGCCGACCGACATGGGCATGAAGCTCGCCGCCGACATCGTCGCCGTCGGCCTGGCGCCGGACCCGAATGCGGCGGTCGCCTCGGTAATCGAGCAGACGCCGCTCGGCCGGCTCGCCGAGGTCAGCGACATCGCCGATGCCGCGGTCTTCCTTTGCACCCATGAAGCCCGCTTCATCACCGGCGCCGGCCTGCCCGTCGACGGTGGCATGGGCATGTAACAACGAACCCGGCAACAAACGTTTGGGAGGATCGCAATGAGCGATAAGAAGCCCGTCGTCGTCTACGGCGCTTCCGGCTACACTGGCCGGCTGGTGTGCGAATATCTGCGCGAATACAACATTCCCTTCATCGCCGCCGGCCGCAGCGCCGAGAAGCTCAATGCCGCAATGAGGTCCAACGTGGCCGGCATCGAGACCGCCGACTACGAGGTGGTGGAGGTGCCGCACACCGTGACCGCGCTGACCGAGTTGTTCAAGGGCGCCTCGGTGGTGCTCAACACAGTGGGCCCGTTCGCCAAGTTTGGCGGCGAGGTGGTGCAGGCTTGTTTGGCTTCTAGGTGCCACTACACCGACACCACCGGCGAGCAGGACTGGTTGATCACGCTCGACCAGGAGTGGGGCACGAAGTTCGCCAACGCCGGTCTGCTGCTGGCGCCGGGCATCGCGCAGATGTACACCACCGGCGAGATCGCCGCGCAGCTGTGCCTGGAAACGCCCGGCCTCGACACCTTGGACATCGCCGTCTTCTGGGGAGGCAGCCCGACCATCGCCTCGACGCAAACCATCCTGGTCAACGCCGCGATGGCCAAGGCCTACTACTTGGAGCAGAACAAGTACGTCGAGCATCAGCCCGATGCCGGCCTCTACAACCTCGCGATCCCCGGCCAGCACGAGCTGGCTCTGGCGCTGCCCTGGGGCGGCACCTCGCACCCGGTGTGGTTCAAGCGCGATCCCCGCGTGGCCAACGTGAAGGTGCTGGGCGGCGTTTTCAACCGCGCGCTGATGCTGGGTGTGCCGCAGATCGTCGCCGCCGCGTTGGAGGCGACCAAGGACATGAAGCCGGACGATCGCTACGCGGCGCTGGCGCAGACAGCCGCCGGCGTGATGAACACCATGCCGCCGCGCGAGAATCCGCGCGTCAACAAGTCGATGGACTCGGTGCATGCCTCCGGCCCGCTGGGGCGCGCGCACTGCATCATCTACGGCAACAGCAACTACAAGCAGACCGGCTTGATGCAGGCCTATGCCGCGGCGCACCTGCTGCGGCAGCCGCCGAAGCGCGTGGGCTTCGCCTCCGGCTGCCAAGCGTTCGGTCACCGCGAGCTTTTGGGGCAGTTGCGGAGCTTCGGCCTTGTCATGAAGCCGATCCTGACCGTTCATGACTGACTGAGCCGGGCGGCGCGGATCGACGCGCCGCCCAAACCTGGCGGAGGTTAAGCCCGGCGGAGGTGCCCATGCGGTTGATCGACTATCTCGACAAGGGTGCGTCGCTGGGCGCCGACGCGCCGTGCCTCACCATGGACGGGCGCGATCTCAGCTATGGCGAAGTCCAGCGCCTGAGCTACCGGGTCGCCAAGGGTCTCGCCAGATCGGGCGTCGAGGCCGGTGAAAAGGTCGCCATTCTCTCCGGCAACGACCCGATCGCATTTTCCTGCGTGTTCGGCATTTCCCGCGCCGGTGCGGTCTGGTGTCCGATCAATCCGCGCAACGAGGCGGCTGAAAACAAGTTCATCCTGGATGAATTCGATTGCAGCCTGCTAATCTTCCACTCGGACTTCGCGTCGATGATCGAGAAGGCGCGGCACGAGCTGTCGAAGCTGCGCGCCCTCGTCTGCCTCGACGCCGACCTTCCGTTCGCCCCTTCGTTCGAGTCCTGGCTCGCCGGCATCGACGATACCCGGTATCAGCGCGAACCGGTCGACGATCTCGTGATGATTCCGGGAACGGGCGGCACTACCGGCAAGCCCAAGGGGGTGATGCTGTCGGGCCGCAACATCGAAGCGATGACGGCGCTTACGCTGATGGGCTATCCGTTCAAGGGGCGCCCGGTTTATCTGGCGTTGGCCCCGCTGACCCATGCCGCGGGCGTGCTCTGCTTTCCCATCATGACGCTCGGCGGCCGCATCGTGATCATGCATCACCCCGATATCGGCGAATTCCTCGATGTGATCGAGAGCTATGGCGTCACCCACACCTTCCTGCCGCCGACCGTGATCTACATGCTGCTCGATCATCCGAAGCTCGACGCCACGAGGCGCGACTCGTTACAATGCTTCTGGTACGGCGCGGCGCCGATCTCGGCTGCGAGGCTGACGGAAGCGCTGAAGCGGATCGGGCCGATGGCGCAGTTGTTCGGCCAGACCGAGGCGCCGATGATGATTTCGATGATGGCGCCGGACGAGCACTATCACGCCGACGGCTCGATCGCGATCGAGCGCCTTGCGTCGGCCGGCCGTGTCGGTCCGCTGGTCCAGGTCGGCATCATGGACGCCGACGGCAGGCTGTTGCCAACCGACCAGCGCGGCGAGATCGTGGTACGCGGATCGCTGGTCATGGACGGCTACTACAAGAATCCCGAAGCGACCGCGGAAGCCTCGCGGCATGGCTGGCACCACACCGGCGACATTGGATATCTCGATGGCGACAATTTCCTCTACATCGTCGACCGCGCCAAGGACATGATCATCACCGGCGGCTTCAACGTCTACTCGATCGAGGTCGAGAATGCGCTGCGCGCCCACGAGACGGTGCAGGACTGTGCCGTGATCGGCCTGCCCGACGACAAATGGGGTGAGCGGATCGTCGCGGTGTTGCAGCCCCGCAAGGGAAGCCGGATCGATCCCCAGGCGATCGCGGCCTTCGTCAAGGAGCGGATCGGCAGCGTCAAGACACCAAAGCAGATCGAAGTCTGGGACGACCTTCCGCGCTCCAAGGTGGGCAAGGTCCTCAAGCCCGATATCCGCGCGAAATTGCTGTCGACGCAGCAAGAGTAATCGCATTCGACCGGAGGGCTGTCAGAGCGCGTTCATCGCCGCAACAACAGCCGGGGAGGGGCACAAATAAAATGCGCGGGTATCGCCCTCATTCGAGGGCAATACCCGCGCATTCAAAACTCTCTGCCCGGAGGCGTGCAGCGCCTAGTGGACGCTTACCGCCTGCAGTTCGTTGCTCCACGCGTTCGCGATCGCGGCTTCGCGCGAATCGGTCAGCATGATCGGCGTGCCGTCGGCGGCGTGAAGCGCGAACAGCTTCATTCCCGGCGCGAGATCCGGCGCCTGCGGGAAGAGCCCCGGTACGTCTTCGGAGCGGATCTGCTTCACATAGGCGATATGGCCTTCGCCGAGATGGGCCAGCGCGTCCGCATCGAGCGAGACGCCAGCGTCGTACACAACATTACCTTCAGTCATGGTCTCGACTCCTCTGAGACTTAAGCGGTCGAGTCCGCTACTCGTTCCATTATTCGTGTTCATTGATAGCGATTGTCTTAACGACCTTTTCCGGTTCAGGCCGGGCAAGATCGATCGACAACAGCCCGTTCTTCAGATCCGCGCCCAGCACTTGCATCCCCTCCGCCAGCACGAAAGTGCGCTGGAAGTGGCGCGCGGCAATGCCGCGATGGATGTATTGACGGGCCTTGTCGTCCTGCTGGCGGCCCCGGATCACGAGCTGGTTTTCCTCAATGGTTACATCGAGTTGGTCACGGGTAAAGCCCGCCACCGCCAGCGTGATTCGCAACCGTTCGGGAGCGCCGTTCGAGCGTTCACACCTCTCGATATTGTAGGGAGGGTAACCGTCGGCGCCCTTGACGACGCGGTCGAGCACACGCTCGATCTCGTCAAAGCCCAGAAGAAACGGACTGGAGAGCGAAGGAACACGAGACATAGTTTACAAAGTCCTCTCGAAGCGACTTTGACGTTTCAGGGCCCGAATGGCACCCCTTGCGCCACAATATGGGCACTTCCCGCTTGCGTTCAAGCACTTGCCAAGCACCTGGGAAAGCGCCGGAAAAGGCTGTTAACAGCCTATAAATCGACCCGCTTGCGACCCCCTGCGACAAACAGATGCAGTTTTTCGCGCGGCGCCAGAACATGGATCGCTTCGCCGATCGCAGGCCCCTGCTGACCGGGGATGCGCACCAGAATTTCGCCAGGCGGCGGCTCGCCGGGCTTGGCGCTGACCGCCTCCGCGTCTCCTGCTTGCGGACGCAAGGCGTAGACATAGGTTTCCGCGCCGACATGCTCGATCGCGGTCACCGTGAGGTCGAAGGGCAGGCTGCCATCGGACATTCCGTCCCGGGCGAGCTGAAAGTCCTCCGGGCGGATGCCGATGATGCCATCCTCCGCCACGGGAAGCTGGATGCTGGCCTGTCGCGCCGGAATCAGATTCATCGGCGGCGCGCCGATGAAGGTCGCGACAAAGGTCGTGGCCGGCTTTTGATAGATCTCAAGCGGATTGCCGATCTGCTCGACCTGGCCGCCATTCATCACCACGAGAATGTCGGCGAGCGTCATCGCCTCAAGCTGGTCGTGGGTGACATAGATCGACGTCGTCGAGAGCCGGCGCTGCAATTTGCGGATCTCGACCCGCATGGCGATGCGCAGCTTGGCATCGAGATTGGACAGCGGCTCGTCGAACAGGAACACCTTCGGCTGGCGCACGATGGCGCGGCCCATGGCGACGCGCTGGCGCTGGCCGCCGGAGAGCTGTCCGGGCTTGCGGTGGAGCATGGCGGACAGTTCGAGAATGCGCGCGGCTTCCTGCACGCGGGTGTCGATCTCTGGCTTGGGCATGCCGCGGTTGCGCAGGCCATAAGCCATGTTGTTATACACGCTCATATGGGGATAGAGCGCGTAGTTCTGGAACACCATCGCGATGTCGCGATCGGCCGGCTCGATCTGGTTGACGATGCGGCCGCCGATGTCGATCTCGCCTGATGTGATGGTTTCCAGCCCCGCCACCATCCGGAGCAGCGTCGACTTGCCGCAGCCGGAGGGACCGACCAGCACGCAGAACTGGCCGTCGGGCACATCGACATCGACGCCCTTGATGGCTTCGAAACCGTTGGGATAGGCCTTTTTGACGCTACGCAACGTGACGTTGGCCATGCCTTACTTCTCCGTCTCGATCAGGCCTTTGACGAACAGCCGCTGCAACAGCACGACGATCGCAACCGGCGGCAGCATCGCAAGGACCGCGGTTGCCATCGCCACCGACCACTCGGTCAGCGCATCATGCACGTCGATGATCTTCTTGATGCCGATGACGATGGTCTGCATGTCGTCGCGCGTGGTGATCAACAGCGGCCAGAGATATTGATTCCAGCCGTAGATGAAGAGAATCACGAACAAGGCGGCGATATTGGTCACCGACAGCGGGAGCAGCGTATCGAAGAAGAAGCGGATCGGGCCGGCGCCGTCCATCTTCGAGGCTTCGACCAGCTCCTTGGGGATCGTCATGAAGAACTGCCGGAACAACAGCGTCGCGGTCGCCGACGCAATCAGCGGCAGGATCAGGCCGGAATAGGAATCCAGCATGTGCAGGTCGGAGGTGATCTTGTAGGTCGGGAAGATGCGCACCTCGACCGGCAGCATCAGCGTGATGAAGATGGTCCAGAACGCGGCCATGCGAAATGGGAAGGAAAAGAACACGATCGCATAGGCGGAGATGATCGAGATCGCGATCTTCCCGACGGCGATGCCGACCGCCATGATGAAGCTCGACAGCATCATGCCGCCGACCGGTTCGCGCGTGGTCTTCCCGGTACCGGAAACGATGGTGTGCCAATAGGTCTCCAGCGCATGGCCGCCCGGATAAAGCGTCATCTGGCCGTTGGCGATCGCGACGTTGTCCTGGGTGGAGGCGATGATCGCGAGATAAACCGGAAAGGCGACGATGATCACGCCGACGATCAGGATCAGGTGAGGCAACAGGTTTCCGAAGCGGCGGTGCTCGACCATGTTAGTAATGCACCTTCTTTTCGACGTAACGGAATTGCACGGCCGTGAGGATGACGACGATGATCATCAGGATCACCGATTGCGCCGCCGAGCCGCCGAGGTCGGAGCCGCCCTTGCCGTCCAGGAACACCTTGTAGACCAGCGTGGCCGTGGCGCCGTTGGGGCCGCCTTCGGTCGCGGTGTCGATGATCCCGAGCGTGTTGAAGAAGGCGTAGGTGATATTGACCACGATCAGGAAGAAGGTGGTCGGCGACAGCAGCGGGAAGATGATGGTCCAGAACCGGCGCATCGGCCGCGCGCCGTCGATCGCGGCGGCCTCGATCACGCTCTTCGGAATGGATTGCAGGCCGGCGAGGAAGAACAGGAAATTGTAGCTGATCTGGTTCCAGACCGCGACGATCACGACCAGGATCATCGCATGGGTGCCGTTCAGCACTGGATTCCAGTCGATACCGTTACGCTGCAGCATGCGCGCGACCATGCCGAGCCCCGGCTGGAACATGAAGATGAAGACCGCGCTCGCCACCGCCGGCGCCACCGCATAGGGGATGATCAGGAAGGTGCGGTAGATCTGCACGCCCTTGATGTTCTGGTTGGCCATGACGGCGAGCAGCAGACCGAGCGCCATGGAGAAGAAGACGACCAAGCCTGAGAACGCGAAGGTCACGCCGATGGCGTGATAATACGCGGGCGTCTGCAGCAGAGTGACGTAATTCTCGAACCAGACGAATTCGGTCGAGAGCCCGAAGGCGTCCTGCACCAGGAAGGATTGCCAGAGCGCCTGCGCCGCCGGCCAGTAGAAGAAGATCAGCGATATCGCAAGTTGCGGCAGCACCAGGAGATAGGCCAGCGTCCTGCCCGAAAAGATCGCCCGGTTCTCCATGAAGCCCCCGCCTCATTTCTAGAGCATGATCCGGAAAAGTGTGTAGCGGTTTTCCGAAAAAATCATGCTCAATTAAGAATCTGGAGCGCGATAGCTCATCGCGGTCTAGAGCTGGTGATCGTGGCTGCGGTCGTCCGCAGCCACGACTCCGTCGTCTTATTATTTGGCTGCGGTGCGCTCGAACTGACGCAGCATCTGGTTGCCGCGCGACACCGCCGTATCGAGTGCTTCCTTCGCCGACTTCTTGCCGGCGAGCGCCGCCTCGATCTCCTCGGACCAGACATCGCGCATCTGCACCATGCCGCCGAAACGAAGCCCGCGCGAGTTCTCGGTCGGCTCCTTGTTGGTCAACTCCAACAGCGGCACTTCGAGGATCGGATTGTCCTTGTAGAAGCCCGAGGCCTTGGTCTTCTCGTACGCGGCCTTGGTGATCGGCAGATAGCCGGACACCTGGTGCAGATTGACCTGGCGGTCGGTGTCGGAGAGGAAGGTGAAGAACTTCGCGATGCCCTTGTATTCTTCCGCCGACTTGCCGCCCATCACCCACAGCGATGCGCCGCCGATGATGGAGTTTTGCGGCGCGCCGTTGACGTCGGGGAAATACGGCATCGGCACAGCGGTATAGGCGAACTTCGCATTCGCCTTGACGTTCGGGTAGAACGCCGACGAGGTCATGTACAAGCCGCATTCGCCCGAGGTGAAACGGCCTTCGCCGGTGTTGGTGCGGCCCGAATAATCGTAGCTCTTGTCCTTTTGCAGCTCGACGAGATTCTCAAGCAGCTTGGTCTCGAGCGGCGTGTTGAACTTCAGCTCGGTGTCGAAGCCGTCGAGGCCGTTGGCCTTGGTGCCGATCGGCACGTTCTGCCAGGCGGAGAACTGCTCGATGAAACCCCAGGTGACCCAGCTCGACGAGAAGCCGCAGGTCGGGCTCGTCGCGTGCAGCTTCTTGGCGTCCTCAAACACTTCCGGCCAGGTCTTGGGCGGCGCGTCGATGCCGGCCTTCTTCAGCGCATCGAGGTTGACCCACATCACCATGCTGGATGAGTTGAAGGGGAACGACAGCATGTCGCCCTTCGCGGTCGAGTAATAGCCGGTGATCGCCGGCAGGTAGGATTTGGGATCGAAGGCCTCGCCCTGTTCCTTCATCAGCTCATAGACCGGCTTGATCGCGCCCTTGGCGGCCATCATGGTCGCAGTGCCGACTTCGAACACCTGCATGATCCCGGGCGCGTTGCCGGCGCGGAACGCGGCGATGCCGGCGTTCAGCACATCGGCATAGCTGCCCTTGAAGGCCGGGACGATCTTGTACTCGCTTTGCGAAGCGTTGAAATCATTGGCGAGCTTGACCACGACGTCGTTGTTCGGGCCGGTCATCGCATGCCACCACTGGATTTCCGTCACCGCGCTCGCGGGTGACGCCGCAAAAGCCAGCGTGACGGCGGTAGCCGCAGCTGCGCCGAAATTTCGAAAAGCCATCAAAACCCCTCCCGTTGGACCGCCATTCCTATGGTCGCGCGTATCAGCGCCGGATGACGTACAAATGACCGCAAAAGCGGCGGGATCGTACGGGGGAATACCGTGCCAAGGGAAGCCTAAATCCGGAGGAGGGATTTAGACTTATTGTCCCGGCGTTTTGCCGGGACAAAGCAATCAGCGCTTGCGTTCGCCGCAGACAACACCGCTTGCAATCAGCGTATCGATCTCGCCGCTGGAATAGCCGAACTCGGCGAGCACCTCCTTGGTGTGCTGGCTGAATTTCGGCGGCGTGCGCCGCAGGCTCGCTTTGCTGCGATCCATGCGGATCGGCGAGGCAACGCCCTTGTACCAATCCTTGGCGATCACGTCGCCGCGGTGAATGGTGTGCTCGTTGGTCAGGGCCTGATCGATCTTCTGCACAGGACCGGCGGGAAGGCCGGCGGCCAACAGGCGATTGCACAGCGGCTCGGCCTCGAATTGCGCGAACACCGCGGCGAGCTCCTGGCGCAGCGCCTCACGATTGGCAATGCGGTCCTTGTTGCGCGCAAAGCGCGGATCGGTGCCGAGCTCCTCCTTGCCGATCTCCTTTGCGAGCTTGCGGAAGGTGCCGTCATTGCCGACACCGATGAAGATGTCGTCCGTCCTGGTCGGGAAGATAGCGTAGGGAACGAGGTTCGGATGCTCGTTGCCGGTTAGATTCGGCGGCTTGCCATGCATGAAGTAGTTCGCCGCATGCGGATGCATCACCGCGAGCCCGGCCTCGTACAGCGTGGTTTCGAGGAATTGGCCGAGCCCCGATTTCTGCCGCTCCGAGAGCGCCATCAGGATGCCGATCGCGGCATAAAGACCGGTGGTGATGTCGACCACGGGCACGCCGATCCGCATCGGCCCGCTTTGCGGCGAGCCGGTCGCGGCGATCATGCCGGTCATGGCCTGGATGATCGCGTCATAGCCGGGATTGCCGCCACGCGGGCCGTCACCGCCGAAGCCGGAAATCCGGCAATGCACAAGGCGCGGAAATTTTTCGCGCAGTACCTCATTGCCGATGCCCCATTTGTCGAGCGTGCCCGGCTTGAAGTTTTCGATCAGCACATCGGCATTGGCGAGCAGATTCATCAACACCGCGCGGCCGCCTTCGGACGCTAGGTCGAGCCCGATCGAACGCTTGTTGCGGTTGACGCCGATGAAATAGGCCGCGTCTTCCTCGTGGAAGGGAGGGCCCCAATCGCGCGTCTCGTCGCCGGCGGGCGGCTCGACCTTGATCACGTCGGCGCCGTGGTCGGCGAGGATCTGCGTGCAATAGGGACCGCCGAGCACGCGCGTGAGATCAATCACGCGCAGTCCGGCCATCGCACCCGTCGGTGAACTCATGGAAAACCTTCGCTCGAAAAAATCCGGATTTCAGAGCTAAGGCATGATCCGGAAAAGTGTGAAGCGGTTTTCCGAAAAGATCATGCCCAAACAAGAAGCTAAAGCGCGATGACGCTTTAGTTATCGCGCTTTAGCGGTCTTCGCAGGCGTCAGCAAGCGCGGACAGCGAATGGCCCGCCGGCGAGAGCAGCAGGCCATTCCGTCATGCGGATTTTAGACCACCTTCAGCCGCACATCGACATTGCCGCGTGTGGCATTGGAGTAGGGGCACACCTGATGCGCCTTGGCGACCAGGGCTTCCGCATCGGCGCGGGCAAGGCCGGGCAGGGAGACATCGAGCTCGATGTCGAGGCCAAAGCCGCCTGCGGCGCGCGGGCCGATGCCGACCGTGGAGGTAACCGAGGCGTCGGCAGGCACCTTCGGGCCACCCTGGGAGGCCACGAACTTCATGGCGCCGATGAAGCAGGCAGCATAGCCGGCGGCGAACAATTGCTCGGGATTGTTGCCGGCGCCGCCACCGCCGCCGAGTTCCTTCGGGGTCGTAAGCTTGACGTCGAGCGCGCCGTCCAGCGTCGCAGCGTGACCGTCGCGGCCACCGGTGGCCTTGGCCTGGGTCTTGTAGAGCACGTTCACGGACATGGGTCTCTCCCTTTGGGTTCGAAGGCTTGGGGTTGAACTTGACGTCATGACTATTGCGCACAATTAGATTGTGTACAATATAAAACGTATCGCCTCACATTTAATTGTTCGCAATTGAACGAGGCGTCGCCCGAGCCCACAATGGCCGGGATTCGCGACAAGGACTTCAAAAAAATGGCCCGGAAACCGGTGGCGGCGGACCAGCCGCTCAAGCTCGACAACCAGATCTGCTTTGCCGTCTATTCGGCCGCGCACGCCTTCAACCGCGTCTACAAGCGGCTGCTGGACCGGCTCGGCCTGACCTATCCGCAATATCTGGTCATGCTGGTGCTGTGGGAACGCGACGGAGTGCCGCTGAAGGATATCGGCGAGCGGCTGTTCCTGGATTCTGGAACCCTGACGCCGCTGCTAAAGCGGCTGGAAGCGGCACAATTGATCAAGCGCACGCGCAGCAAGGAGGATGAGCGTCAGGTGCTGATCGCGCTGACCGCGCAAGGCCAGGCGCTGAAGGAAAAGGCGAGGGCGGTGCCGATGTCGATCCTGGAGGCGTCCGCGTGCTCGGTCGGCGAGCTGATCGCGATGAAGGACGAGATCGTCGCGCTGCGGGATCGGCTGAATGCGGTGGTGGGGGAGTAGGGAGGTAGCGGAGTTTGCTGCTAGCCCGTCTTCGCCCTGCGGGCTACGCCGGGCACCACGCTTCCCTCTTCGGGCTTTGCGCGGCTGCGCCACGCGAAGCCCAAAGGGCGAAGCGTGGTGGAGCCAGGCGGGATCGAACCGCCGACCTCTTGCATGCCATGCAAGCGCTCTCCCAGCTGAGCTATGGCCCCGTAACCTCTGTCTGGCACGCCCCTTTCGGGCATCGCGCCGACCTAGCGAGCCCTAGGCGACTCGCGAGCGGTGCACCCTGATCACAGATCTGGGTTGATCTCAAGTCTCTTCGTCGCCGCTGACGTCGCCGATGATATCGGTCACGTCCTCATCGCCTTCTTCATCGTCGGCGATGAAGGTGGAATCGTCGTCCTCATCGTCCTCGATGGTCTCATCGACCTCGATATCGTCCTCGGACTCAGGGACAACAGCCTTGACCTTCCCGGTGTTCTCCTCGGCATCGGCCTCCTCGAGAGAGACCTCCTCCCGCTCCACCGGCTCCGGCGCGACCTCGGTAGCGGCTGCGGCACGCGCGGCTTCGCCGCGCATCGCCCGCGGCGGCGCAACGGGAGCAATCGGCACGACCTCGCCCGTATAGGGGGAGATCACCGGACTCTTGTTCAGGTCGTAAAATTTCTTGCCCGTGGTCGGGCAAATGCGTTTGGTTCCGAGATCGGATTTGGCCACGTGCGGAATCCTGGGAATGTCTGAAAAGCGGTGCTTCACTTGGCTAGTTGCCGCGCCACTGTCAATAGTCGATTACGCAAGAAATACAGGGTCGTGACGCGGGCTCGACCGCGTGCTACCTGCCCGCCGGAAAGGACACAATCTTGACCCATTCCGCTTCACCCACGCCGCTGGAATCCCGCGCCAGCGGGCCCTTAGCCGGCAAGGTCCGCGTCCCCGGCGACAAGTCGATTTCGCACCGGGCGCTGATCCTGGGCGCGCTTTCAGTCGGCGAAAGCAGGATTTCCGGCCTTCTGGAGGGCGAAGACGTCCTCAACACCGCCAAATCGATGCAAGCGCTGGGCGCCAGGGTCGAGCGGACCGGCGATTTCGCCTGGAAGGTCAATGGCGTCGGGGTGGGCGGCTTTGCGAAACCGCAAAATGCGCTCGATTTCGGCAATTCCGGCACCGGTTGCCGGCTGGTAATGGGAGCGGTCGCCGGCTGCCCGATCACTGCGGTGTTCGACGGCGATGCCTCGTTGCGCAGCCGGCCGATGCGGCGGATCCTCGATCCCCTGGAACTGATGGGCGCGCGGGCCGACGAGGCGCGGGAAGGCGGCCGACTTCCGGTGACGCTGAGCGGCGCACGCTATCCCGTGCCGATCACCTACAAGACCCCGGTTGCCTCGGCCCAGATAAAATCGGCGGTCCTGCTCGCCGGGCTCTCCGCTCCGGGCGTGACCACGGTGATCGAGCAGGAGGCGAGCCGCGACCACACCGAGCTGATGCTCAAGCACTTCGGCGCCGACATCGTCTCGTCCAAGGAAGGCACGCATGGCCGCCGCATCACGCTGACGGGAGAACCGGAGCTGCGCGGCGCCGAGGTCGTGGTGCCCGCCGATCCCTCGTCTGCGGCGTTTCCGCTGGTCGCCGCGCTGATCGTCGAGGGTTCGGATGTCGTTTTGTCCGACGTCATGACCAATCCCTTGCGCACCGGATTGTTTACGACGTTACGGGAGATGGGCGCTTCCATCGAGGAAAGCGACTTACGCGGCGATGCCGGCGAGCCGATGGCGCAGCTTCGCGCGCGCGCCTCAAAGCTGCGCGGCGTCGTAGTGCCGCCCGAGCGCGCGCCCTCGATGATCGACGAATATCTGGTGCTGGCGGTCGCGGCCGCCTTCGCGGAAGGCACCACCGTGATGCGCGGCCTGAAGGAGTTGCGGGTCAAGGAATCCGATCGGCTGGAAGCGACCGCCGACATGCTCCGCGTCAACGGCGTCAAGGTCGAGATCGCTGGCGACGATCTGATCGTTGAGGGCAGGGGCCATGTGCCGGGCGGCGGGCTCGTCAAGACCCACATGGACCACCGCATCGCGATGTCCGCGCTGGTGATGGGCCTCGCCGCCGACAAGCCGGTGAAGGTCGACGACACCGCCTTCATCGCCACCAGCTTCCCCGACTTCATCCCGATGATGCGCGCGCTCGGCGCGGAGGTTTCATGATCGAGGCAAGATGACGGTTGCCTTCAGCCGCGATGCCCTGCTCGATGCCTTCGACCGGATCGGTCGCGCGGCGGCAGAGGCGGGAACGAAGCTGCAGATCGCGGTCTATGGCGGCTCGGCGCTGATGCTGGCCAGCAATTTCCGCTTTGCGACGGAAGATGTCGATGTGTCGGAGTTACCGCGTCCGCTACCGGACTGGCTGGCGAAAGTCGTGCAGAAGATCGCCAAGGAGCAGCATTGGCACGACGATTGGTTCAATGATGCCGTGGTGTTTCACCTAAGCTCGCTGGCGGATCGGGCCACCGATCACCTTGAGTTCGGCACCTTTCCGCGAGACGCTACGCCTCCTGGTCTTGTGGTTTCGGTGCCGACCGCCGAGTATTTGCTGGCGCTTAAACTGAAGGCGTTTCGGATCATGGACCCGCTTCGTGGCGAAGCCGAGCGGCTGGACATCCTCAACCTGATGCGCGTCGTTGGAATCTCGACCGCCGACGAGGCCGTTGCGCTGTTGGGCAAGTTTTTTCCGTTGAGCGCCGGCTCATCCGAGAAGCAGCGGTTTCTATTTAAGAATATGGATCGTGAGGGAGGAGCTGATGCGCCCAAATACCCTCGCTGAGGCCGTCGAGAAGATCTCCGCGGGCGAACCGCGTGATGTGGTGTTGGCCGAGTTCATCGACACATTCGACTTGGCCGGAACCGATCAGGAACGCTACGAGTCCATCGAGCGCGAACCGAAACTAACGAATGACGACCGGCTCAACGCGCTCGTCGGGGCGATGGCCGAATACCTTGCCAAAAATCGCCGGCTCGGCCGGGTTCCTTCATGGGCGGGCGGTTCGGGACGGCGCCTCTCCGATCCTTGGTTCACCACGACATCGGCGTCGCCGGCCGTGCGCGAATACCTGACCTTCGCCAGCCCCGCCGAATTTGCCTCGCGCAACATTTTCACCGAAGAGCGTCCACTCCGGCGTGCCCGCGGACCGCTGCCAGCAGGGAAATAGGGCTTCATGATTATTGCCATCGACGGACCGGCGGCCTCTGGCAAGGGCACGCTCGCCAAGCGCCTGGCCGCCCATTATGGCCTTCGCCACCTCGACACCGGGGTGATCTATCGCGCGGTCGCCCATGCGCTGCTGCAAGCCGGGACCGACCTGAAGGACGAGGCCGCCGCCGTCAGGGCGGCCCAGACGCTCGACCCCGAAACCTTTGGCAATCCGGCCCTGAAATCCCACGAAGTCGGCACGGCCGCCTCGATCGTCTCGGCCATTCCCGCCGTCCGAGAGGCCCTGATCGAGTTCCAGCGCGAATTCGCGGCCAAACCGCCCGGCGCGGTGCTGGATGGCCGCGATATCGGCACCGTGATCTGCCCCGAGGCCGAGGTGAAGATTTTCGTGGTCGCCGACCCCATGGTCCGGGCCCATCGGCGGACGCTGGAGGCCCTCTCCCGCGGCGAGGCGGCCGATGAGGCGGTCATTCTGGCCGATATCGTGGCCCGCGACGAACGCGACCAGAACCGCGCTGTAGCGCCTTTAAAGCCGGCAAAAGATGCTTACTTGCTAGATAATTCCAATCTGGATATAGAAGGCGGCGTCCGGGCCGCCATCGACATTGTCGAGGCCGTTCGAGCGGGCCGGCAGCGGGTTTGAGCCCCTGCCGATACTGGAGGTAGAGCCCGCTCCCGCCCTTAAGACTGTCGATATCTCGAACAGAATTTTCGAGACCATCCACCCGGACAGAAATCAACGTATCGAACGTGCAGGCATCTGCCGGCCCGCTTTTGCATTGTTAATGCAATGAGCGGTCGCTGCGGGTTTTGCGAGCCCCGGCCCTTCACGTGCGATACGCCCTTAACCCCAATTGCCGGCAAGATTTCGCGTTTGGAGAACAAATGGCTTCGAGTGCTGCAACAGCAAGTTCCTATAATCCCACCCGCGACGATTTCGCGGCGATGCTGGACGAGTCCTTCGCCGGCGGCAACCTTCAGGAAAGCTCGGTTATCAAGGGCAAGGTGGTTGCGATTGAAAAGGACATGGCCGTCATCGACGTCGGCCTGAAGACCGAGGGCCGCGTCGCGTTGCGCGAATTTTCGGGCCCCGGCCGTGATAGCGAATTGAAGGTCGGCGACACCGTCGAAGTGTTCCTCGACCGCATCGAGAATGCGCTCGGCGAAGCCGTGCTGTCGCGCGACAAGGCGCGCCGCGAGGAGAGCTGGGGCAAGCTCGAGAAGGCTTTCCAGAACAACGAAAAGGTCAACGGCGTCATCTTCAACCAGGTCAAGGGCGGCTTCACCGTCGACCTCGACGGCGCCGTGGCGTTCCTGCCGCGCTCGCAGGTGGACATTCGCCCGATCCGCGACGTCGCGCCGCTGATGAACAACTCGCAGCCGTTCCAGATCCTCAAGATGGATCGCCGCCGCGGCAATATCGTCGTCTCCCGCCGCACGGTCCTGGAAGAGACCCGCGCCGAGCAGCGCCAGGAGCTGGTGCAGAACCTCGAAGAGGGTCAGGTGATCGACGGCGTGGTCAAGAACATCACCGATTACGGTGCGTTCGTTGATCTCGGCGGCATCGACGGCCTGCTGCACGTCACCGATATCGCCTGGCGCCGCGTCAACCATCCGACCGAGGTGCTCACCATCGGCCAGACGGTGAAGGTCAAGATCATCAAGATCAACCACGAGACCCACCGCATCTCGCTCGGCATGAAGCAGCTGCTGGACGATCCGTGGCAGGGCATCGAAGCGAAATATCCGCTCAACGCCCGCTTCCATGGCCGCGTCACCAACATCACCGACTACGGTGCGTTCGTCGAGCTCGAGCCGGGCATCGAAGGCCTGATCCACGTCTCGGAGATGTCGTGGACCAAGAAGAACATGCACCCCGGCAAGATCGTCTCGACCTCGCAGGAAGTCGAAGTGCAGGTCCTGGAAGTCGATTCGGTCAAGCGCCGCATCTCGCTCGGTCTCAAGCAGACCATGCGCAACCCCTGGGAAGTCTTCGTCGAGAAGTTCCCGGTTGGTTCGGTGGTCGAGGGCGAGGTCAAGAACAAGACCGAGTTCGGCCTGTTCCTGGGTCTCGAAGGCGACGTGGACGGCATGGTCCACCTATCCGACCTCGACTGGAAGCTTCCGGGCGAGCAGGTCATCGACAACTACAAGAAGGGCGACGTGGTCAAGGCCGTGGTGCTCGATGTGGATGTCGAAAAGGAGCGCATTTCTCTCGGAGTCAAACAGCTTGAAGGCGATCCCTTCGCCGAGCCGGGCGACGTCAAGAAGGGCGCTGTCGTCACCTGCGAAGTGCTGGAAGTGAAGGAGCCCGGCATCGAGGTGAAGATCGTCGGTACCGACTTCACCACCTTCATCAAGCGGAGCGAGCTCGCCCGCGATCGCAACGACCAGCGCGCCGAACGCTTTGCCGTCGGTGAGAAGGTCGATGCCCGCGTGATCCAGTTCGACAAGAAGGCCCGCAAGGTGCAGGTCTCGATCAAGGCGCTCGAAGTCGCCGAAGAGAAGGAAGCCATCGCTCAGTACGGCTCCTCCGATTCGGGTGCGACGCTCGGCGACATCCTGGGCACCGCGCTCAAGAACCGCGCCAACGAGAAGTAAGCCTTCGCTCACTTTCGAATACGAATTCAGGCCCCGGTCACGACCGGGGCCTTTTTCATGCTCTGTTGCCCTGGGGATCGTCATTGCGAGCGAAGCGAAGCAATCCAGACTGGCCCCGCGGTGGTAGTCTGGATTGCTTCGTCGCTTGCGCTCCTCGCAATGACGGCGGAGAGCCCTTCCAACGAAGAGGTGAGAGCTTTGGAGCCTTCATTTCTTCATATTGCGCCGCAATTGATGTAATTAGATAAGGCGTTGCTTACGCTGCTTCGGCAAAACCGCGGGCATATTTCGGGAGAATTTCGATGTCGCTGGATTCAGACGTGATCGTCGACCGCCGCCGGCTGCGCCGCAAGCTGACCTTCTGGCGCGTGCTCGCCGTCGCGATCGCGATCGCGGCGATCGGTGTCGTCGGCACGCTGGTGTCGCGCGGCCGCGCCGGCTTCACCACCACCGGATCGATTGCCCGGGTCACAATCGAAGGGTTGATCCGCAGCGACCAGGACCGCGTCGAGGCGCTGGAGCGGCTGGAGAAATCGAAGGCGGACGCCGTCATCGTTCACATCAATTCGCCTGGAGGCACCACGGCCGGTTCCGAGCAGCTCTATGATTCGCTGATGCGGCTGAAGGCGAAGAAGCCGCTGGTCGTCGTGGTCGAGGGGCTCGCTGCCTCGGGCGGCTACATCACCGCGATCGCGGCCGATCATATCATCGCGCAACAGACCTCACTGGTCGGCTCGATCGGCGTGCTGTTCCAGTTCCCGAATTTCTCCGAGGTGTTGAAGACCATCGGCGTCAAGGTCGAGGAAGTGAAGTCTTCGCCGCTAAAAGCAGCGCCGAACGGCTTTGAGCCGACCAGCGCCGAAGCACGCGATGCGCTGGATGCGCTGGTGAAGGATTCCTATGCCTGGTTCAAGGGCATCGTCAAAGACCGCCGCGGCTTGGACGACGCGCAGCTTGAAAAGGTCGCCGACGGCCGCGTCTTTACCGGCCGCCAGGCCGTCGATCTCAAGCTGGTCGATCAGATCGGCGACGAGAAAACCGCGGTCGCCTGGCTGGTCGAGAACAAGGGCGTCGACAAGGACCTGCCGGTGCGCGACTACAAGCTCACGCCGCGCTTTGGCGACCTGACGTTCCTCAAAACCGCGGCATCGATCACGCTCGACGCGCTCGGTCTTGGCGGAATCGCGCGCCAGATCGAACAGACCGGCGTCACCCAGGCGGTCGACCGGCTCTCCCTCGATGGAATGCTCGCGCTTTGGCTGCCGGCGGGCACCAATTGAGCCGAATGGAAGGGTCTGCGACGCCTTCTCCCGCATTGCGAGCAGCGTGACAAACCCCGTTTGGCGCATTTGTCACGCCTTTTCGCGCCGCGCAAACTTCATTTAGCGTCTTGACAGTTCAACGTATTTTCACGGAAATGGATACCGACTTTCCCGGGTCCGACCACTTTATGATCAAATCAGAACTCGTTCAGCGTATTGCCGAGCACAACCCGCACCTTTACCAGCGGGATGTCGAGAATATCGTGAATGCGATCCTCGATGAGATCGTTGCCGCGCTCGCGCGCGGCGATCGGGTCGAGCTGCGTGGTTTCGGCGCATTCTCGGTGAAACATCGCCCCGCGCGCGCCGGCCGCAACCCGCGCACCGGCGCCCATGTTCCGGTCGACCAGAAGAGCGTTCCGTTCTTCAAGACCGGCAAGGAAATGCGCGAGCGGCTGAACCGCGACAATCCCGAAGCGGGCGCGTAAGGCTATTATGCCTGCGGGCGGCGCGATTCTCGCGCGCCCTTGCCGCAGGATGCGGCGGGATCAATACGGGCTATCGTCATGCGCAAATTCTTCAGCACCCTGTTCATCATCCTGCTGGGTCTGATCTTCGTGACCTTCGCGGTGGCGAACCGGCACTTTGTCACGGTCTCGTTCGACCCCTTCAATTCGGTCGATCCGTCCATTTCGGTCTCGATGCCGCTGTTTGTCCTGATCATCCTGGTCGCGATCCTGGGCGTTGTTGCCGGTGGCTGCGCGACCTGGTTCGGCCAGCGCCGCTGGCGCCGGGCGGCCCGGGCGCACGAGGCCGATGCGCGCACCGTCCGCGCCCAACTCGCGGAACTCCGAAGCCAGACCCAGACGTCGCGCGGCGAGGCCCAGCGGCTGGCGCTGCCCGCTGGACGCGGCTTTTATGGGCCCGCCGGGCGAGACAAGCAGGGCGCGACGTTGTAAACCCGCCCCCGCTAGACCCCGTTATTTCCGCAACGCATGATCCGGAAAAGTGTGTAGCGGTTTTCCGAAAAAATCATGCGTAAACAAGAGGCTAAAGCGCGATTTCATCGCGCTTTGAACTAAAGACCATGTCCCTGGCTGTCAAAATCTGTGGCCTGTCCACGCGCGAGACGCTCGACGCCGCGCTGGATGCTGGCGCGGATATGGTCGGCTTCGTGTTCTTTCCGCCTTCGCCCCGGCACATCCGGCTTGAGACGGCGCGCGAGCTTGGCCGGCAGGCGCGAGACCGCGCGCAAAAGGTAGCGCTCACCGTCGATGCCGACGATGCGACGCTCGCCGCCATCATCGAGGCGCTGCAGCCTGACATTCTGCAATTGCACGGCCATGAAACCCCGGCCCGTGTCGCCGAGATCAAGCGCAAATTCGACCGTGAGGTGATGAAGGCGCTGCCGGTGGAGCGTGCCGCCGATCTCGCCATCCTGCCGGACTATGCCAGCGTTGCCGATCGCATCCTGTTCGACGCCCGCCCGCCGAAAGGCGCCACGCGGCCGGGCGGGCTTGGCGCCGTGTTCGACTGGCACCTGCTGGAAAACCTTGACCTGAAGCTGCCGTTCATGGTTTCCGGCGGCCTTCATGCTGGCAACGTCGCGGAGGCGATCCGCGTCACCCGCGCTCACGGCGTCGATATTTCCTCGGGCGTCGAGCGCGCGCCCGGCGTCAAGGATGTTGAGATGATCCGCGAGTTCATCCGCGCCGCGCGTGCAAGCCAAGATGCAAGTCAAGAGTTAGCCAGCCGATGAATCAAGTCCGTCCCAATTCCTTCCGCAGCGGTCCCGACGAACGCGGGCATTTCGGCATTTTCGGCGGCCGCTTCGTCGCCGAAACCCTGATGCCGCTGATCCTTGACCTGGAAAAGGCCTACACGGCTGCCAAGGCCGATCCGGCGTTCCACAAGGAAATGACCGGCTATCTCAAGGACTATGTCGGCCGTCCGTCGCCGCTCTATTTCGCCGAGCGTCTCACCGAGCATCTCGGCGGCGCCAAGATCTATTTCAAGCGCGAGGAGCTGAACCACACCGGCTCGCACAAGGTCAACAACGTGCTCGGCCAGATCATGATGGCGCGCCGCATGGGCAAGAAACGCATCATCGCCGAGACCGGCGCCGGCCAGCATGGCGTTGCGACCGCAACCCTGTGCGCGCGATTTGGGCTGGAATGCGTGGTCTATATGGGCGCGGTCGATGTCGCGCGGCAGCAGCCCAACGTGATCCGCATGGAGATGCTGGGCGCGAAGGTCTTCCCGGTGCAGTCGGGCACGCGCACGCTGAAAGACGCGATGAACGAAGCGCTGCGCGACTGGGTCACCAACGTGCACAACACCTTCTACTGCATCGGCACGGTGGCGGGGCCGCATCCCTATCCCGCCATGGTGCGCGATTTTCAGTCGATCATTGGCGAAGAGACCAAAAAGCAGATGCAGGAGGCCGAGGGCCGCCTGCCGGATTCGCTGGTCGCCTGCATCGGCGGCGGCTCCAACGCGATGGGTCTGTTCCATCCCTTCCTCGACGATCCCTCCGTCGAAATCTTCGGCGTGGAAGCTGCAGGCCACGGGCTTACGCAATTGCATGCCGCCTCGATTGCGGGCGGTCGCCCCGGCGTGCTGCATGGCAACCGCACCTATCTCCTGATGGATGACGACGGCCAGATCCAGGACGCGCATTCGATTTCGGCGGGCCTCGATTATCCCGGCATCGGGCCGGAGCATTCCTGGCTGCACGAGACGGGCCGCGTGAACTATCTCTCCGCGACCGACGAGGAAGCCCTCGAAGCGTTCCAGTTGCTCTCGCGGCTCGAAGGCATCATCCCCGCGCTGGAGCCCGCGCATGCCATCGCCAAGGTGATGGAGCTCGCGCCCAAGCGGCCCAGAGATCACCTGATGGTCGTCAACCTTTCCGGTCGTGGCGACAAGGACGTGCCGCAGGTCGGCGACATCTTGAAGGCGAGGAAGAAGTGAGGAACGAACGCCGTCTCCTTCACCTCTCCCCGTTGGGGAGAGGTCGGCCGCGAAGCGGCCGGGTGAGGGGCCTTTCCACTCAGTCGAATCTCAGCGAGCTTGCGATCATTTCGAGCACGCCTTCAAGGTTCTCGTACACGTCAGTATTCGTCACTCGGACGACGAGAAAGCCACAGGCCTCTAGAACCTGTGTTCGCCCCCTGTCGCGCTCGATTTCCTCCGGTTCCGAATGGGTGACGCCATCGACCTCTACGATGAGCTTGCCGTCAAGTGACGCGAAATCGACGACATATCGATCAATCGGATGTTGTCGGCGAAACTTCCAATGGGCAAGCTTGCGGTTGCGCAAAGCCTGCCAAAGCTTCGCCTCGGCGCTCGTCTGCGATGCGCGGAGGGCTCGTGCTCTCGCCTTGAACTTTTCCATTCCCCTCACCCGGATCGCATCTGGCGATGCGATCCGACCTCTCCCCACAGGGGAGAGGTATAGCACAGTGTACGCCGCATCATGACCACCCGCATTGACGCGCGTTTTGCGCAGCTCGCCAAGGAAGGCCGCTCGGCTTTCGTTACCTACGTGATGGCGGGTGATCCCGATCCCGCGACCTCGCTTGAGGTCATCAAGGCGCTGCCGAAGGCCGGCGCCGACGTCATCGAGCTCGGTATTCCCTTCACCGATCCGATGGCCGATGGCCCGTCGATCCAGGCCGCGGGCTTGCGCGCGCTGAAGGTCGGCATGACCCTGAAGAAGACGCTGGAACTGGTCCACGGCTTCCGCAAGGCCGACAACGCGACGCCGCTGGTGCTGATGGGTTACTACAATCCGATTTATATCTACGGCGTCGACAAGTTCCTCGCCGATGCCAAGAGTGCCGGTGTCGATGGCCTCATCGTTGTCGACCTGCCGCCGGAGGAAGACACCGAGCTGTGCATTCCGGCACTGAAGGCGGGTCTCAATTTCATTCGCCTGGCGACCCCGACCACCGACGACAAGCGGCTGCCGGCCGTGCTCGCCAACACCTCGGGCTTTGTCTATTACGTCTCGGTTACCGGAATCACCGGCGGAGCTTCGGCTGATTCGAAAGTCGTCGGCGACGCCGTGGCACGTATCAAGCGGCACACCGATTTGCCGGTCTGCGTCGGTTTCGGCATCCGCACGCCGGACGCCGCGCGTGCCATTGCTGAACGTGCCGATGGCTCGGTGGTTGGTACCGCGCTCGTCGACGCCCTGCGGGGAAGCCTGGACGCGGAGGGGCGCGCCACCGGCAAAACCGTTAACGCGGTCAGTGAACTCGCGGCCGCGCTCGCGCAAGGCGTGCGAAGCGCCAGCAAACAGGCCGCGGAATAGGCTAATTTAACGTAGAGTAAGCGTGCGGCGGCTTGCCGGGCTCGGCCCGGGCCGCCATATATCGTTTGAGGCGACCGCCAGTCGGAGCGAAACATGAATTGGCTCACCAACGTCGTTCGGCCGAAGATCCGCAACATGCTGCGGCGTGAGACGCCGGAAAATCTCTGGATCAAGTGCCCGGATTCCGGACAGCTCGTGTTCTACAAGGACGTCGAGGCGAACCAGATGGTGATCCCCGGCTCCAATTATCACATGCGCATGGGCGCGACGGCGCGCATGAAGTCGATCTTCGACAACGAGACCTGGTACGACATCGCACTGCCGGAAGTGACGGCCGATCCCCTGAAGTTCCGTGACGAAAGACGCTACGCCGATCGCATCAAGGATGCACGCACTCGCACCGGCATGAATGACGCGATCAAGGTCGGCTACGGCAAGCTGGAGGGCGCTGCCGTCGTCATCGCCGTGCAGGACTTCGATTTCATGGGCGGCTCGCTCGGCATGGCCGCAGGCGAAGCCATCGTGCGCGGGCTCGAGCTCGCGGTGGAGAAGAAGTCACCCTTCATCGTGTTCGCGGCCTCCGGCGGCGCGCGCATGCAGGAGGGCATCCTGTCGCTGATGCAGATGCCGCGCACCACGGTTGCCATCCAGATGCTGCGCGAAGCCAAGCTGCCTTACATCGTGGTGCTGACCAATCCGACCACCGGCGGCGTCACGGCTTCCTACGCCATGCTCGGTGATATCCAGATCGCGGAGCCCGGCGCGCTCATCGGCTTCGCCGGCGCGCGCGTGATCGAGCAGACCATCCGCGAGAAGCTGCCGGAAGGTTTCCAGCGCGCCGAATATCTGCTCGACCATGGCATGATCGACATGGTCGTGCATCGGCATGAACTTCGCCCGACCCTGGCACGGCTCTGCCGCATCCTGACCAAATCGCCGGCACCGGACGCGGCGCCCAGGCCGGCGCCGCTGGTTCCGGAACCGGCGCCGATCGTCATTGCCCCTGAAACCGCGCCGGCTGCGCCCCACGCGTGAACGCGCCGGCCGCCAAACCCAGGGATTCACTTGGCGACGTGATCGCGCGGCTCTCCGCGCTGCATCCCAAGCGCATCGACCTCAGCCTCGATCGCATGCATCGGGTGCTGGCGCGGCTGCAAAATCCCGAGAAGAACGTGCCGCCGGTGATCCACGTCGCCGGCACCAATGGCAAGGGCTCGACGGTCGCCTATCTGCGCGCGGTTCTGGAGACGGCGGGCCTTCGGGTGCACACCTTCACCTCGCCCTATCTCGTCCGCATCAATGAATGCTTCCGTCTCGCGGGCCGGCTTGTCGGCGACGACGAATTGCAGACCGCTTTCGAGCGCGTCGAGGAAGCCAACGCCGGCGAGCCGCTGACTTTCTTCGAGGCCAAGACCGCCGCCGCTTTCTGTCTCTACGCGCAGCATCCGGCCGATGTGCTCCTGCTCGAAGTCGGGCTCGGCGGGCGGCTTGATTCCACCAATGTGATCGAGGCGCCGCTGGCGAGCGTCATCACGCCGCTGAGCATGGATCATATGGAGTTCCTCGGCGACACGCTCACCGCCATCGCGGGTGAGAAGGCCGCCATCATCAAGCGCAGCGTGCCGGTCGTCACTGCCGAGCAGCCGGGCGAGGCGATGGCCGTGATCGAGGCCCAGGCGCGCCGCATGCGCGCGCCGCTCCATGCCGCCGGTCAGCAATGGCATGTCAGCGTCGAGCGCGGGCGGCTGGTCTATCAGGACGAGCGCGGTTTGATGGATCTCGCCGCGCCGCGGCTGTTCGGCCGGCATCAGTTCGACAATGCCGGGCTTGCGATTGCGACATTGCGCGCCATCGAGACGTTGCAGCTCGGCCACGCCGCGTTCGAAGGCATCGCCAGTGCCGAATGGCCCGCGCGGATGCAGTGTCTGTCCACGGGCAAGCTGATCGCGCTTGGGCCGCCGGGCTGCGAGATCTGGCTCGACGGCGGCCATAATGCGGAAGGTGGCCGCGTCGCGGCCGCAGCGCTCGGCGACCTCGAGGAGCGGGTGTCGCGTCCGCTGGTGGTGATCGTGGGCATGATGGCGAACAAGGATGCGAAAGCGTTCCTCGCCAATTTCGCCGGCCTCACCCGCCACATCATGGCGGTCGAAATTCCCGACCAGGACAAGGCCATGCCGACGGATCGTCTGGCCGACGCCGCTCGCTCGCTCGGCATGCGCGTCGAAATCGCAGGCGGTGTCGAGGCGGCGCTTCGCTCGATCGCAAAGCTCACCTACGACGTGCCGCCGCGCATCCTGATCACGGGCTCGCTCTATCTCGCTGGCCCCGTGCTCGCGATGAATGGTACGCCACCGGCATAGCGCATGATCCGGAAAAGTGGGCGCCGGTTTTCCGAAGAGGATCATGCGCCACTAATGCCCGCGATGCGATTTGCCGCGATTGCCGACGTCCACGGAAACTATCTCGCGCTGGAAGCGGTAATTGCCGACATCCGCGCGCAGGGCATCACGGACATCGTCAATCTCGGCGACATGGCAAGCGGTCCGCTGGATGCGCGTCGCACCATGGACGCGCTGATGGCGCTGGATGCCGTCCACGTGCTCGGCAATCATGACCGCTATCTGATCGATCGCCCGCCGGAGAAGATGGGATCGTGGGACCGGCCCGCACATGCAGAGCTCGATGCCGCGCATCTGGATTGGCTGCGAGCGTTGCCGCCGACACGCGTGCTCCGCGATCAGGTGTTTCTCTGCCATGCCACGCCCGCGAGCGACGAGGTCTACTGGCTGGAAACCGTACTTCCCGACGGCACGGTGGCGATGTCGCCGCGCGAGCGGATCGAGCAGTTGGCCGAGGGCGTCGCGCAGCGTCTGATTCTCTGTGCCCATACGCATCTCGCGCGCGCCGTGCGCTTGCGGGACGGCAGATTGATCGTCAATCCCGGCAGCGTCGGCAGCCCCGGCTATCGCGACGTGCATCCGTTCCCGCATGTGGTCGAGGCAGGCTCGCCCGACGCGCGCTATGCGATCCTCGAATTGGTCGGTGGCGCCTGGCAGGTGACGTTTCGCCATGTGCCGTACGATCACGATGCGATGGCGGCGCTGGCACGCCGGAATGGTCAGCCGGAGCTTGCGGCTGCGATCGCGACGGGCTGGATCTCGTAAAACAAAACGGCCGGCGAAACGCCGGCCGTCCTGCAAATCATCTTTCTTGAGATCGATCAGACCGCAGCGGTGATCCACTGCTGCAGCTTCGCCTTCGGGGCCGCACCGACCTGGCGAGAGGCCATTTCGCCGCCCTTGAAGATCATCAGGGTCGGGATCGACATCACGCCATACTTCGACGCCGTCTTCGGGCTTTCGTCGACGTTGAGCTTCACGATCTTGACCTTCTCGCCCATCGCACCGGCGATCTCGTCGAGTGCGGGAGCGATCATGCGGCAAGGGCCGCACCATTCAGCCCAGAAGTCGACCACGACAGGCCCTTGGGCCTTGAGCACTTCGGCTTCAAAATCGGCGTCAGAAACCTTGCCAACGGCCATGGGAATACCTCGTTCGGTTGGAGAGAGGGCGCGGGGAATCGCGCTTGGGATCATGGGTGAAACCTATGAACGGGATGTTGCCGGGTCAAGCAGGGCGGTCCCCGCGACCGGCAGATGCCAGTTCCGCGTCCAGCGCAGTAACGGAAATCTCCATCAAATCAGTGCTTTCTGTCCAGAGCAGGGCGGCGCGGACGGTGCGCTGGGGATAAAGCTTCCCCAATATCCCCCGATATAGAGCCAGCTGGCGGACATAGGCAGGCGGGGCCTCGGCAGCGGAATCGGGAGGGGCGTGGTTGGTCTTGAAATCGACGATCAAAACTTCGTTTGGCGTGACCACCAGGCGGTCGATCTGCCCGGAAATCAGCGCCTGCGGCCGGCCCGGCAGATCGAGCCGCCCCACAATGGCGACCTCGGCCCGGCTGCCCTCGGCAAAGACGGCAGCGAATCGGGCATCTGAGATCAGCGCCAGCACCTTTTCGGCGACCGTCGCGCGCTCGGCGTCGTCCCAAGTGGACGCGTTGCGGGCCAGGAATTTTTGCGTGGCGTCGCGGCGGCGGTCGGCAGCAAGATCGGGAAGTGATTGCAGGAGGCGATGCACCAAGGTGCCGCGCTGGAGCGCCTTGCTGCGTGCTTCGAGTGATTCGCTTGTTCTGAGTTTGGGCGAGCTGGCCGCGCCCGCATCCGACGGGCGCAGGAAATGATCGGCTGACGGCGCGACGTTGATCTTTGTGCGCAGCCAATCCGGCAGATCGCGCGCTGCGCTTGCCGCCGGAGCCACGGCGCCTGTGGTGGGCGTGGTATCGTCCGGCCGCACGTAGCGCTTGATCTCGCCGTCAGGTGTCTCGATGGTTTCTTCGACCAGGCTGGATTTCTGCAGGCCCTTGCCGATCAGATCGTACCAGCAGAGCGGGCGCACATTGTTCATGTTGCCGGGCTTGCAGCCGGCGACGATCAGCCGGTCGGCCGCGCGGGTCATCGCGACATAGAGCAGCCTGCGATATTCGTCCTCGGTGTCGCCGAGCATCGCGGCGCGGGCGGAGATCACGGCTTGCGGGTCGTCGGCTTTCCTGCCGGCCCAGACCACGACCTCGCCGCCATTGCCGCGCGGCACGTTGATCAGCCGCAGCCGCTGCGTATCCGATGGCGACGACGTGGTATCGACCATGAACACGACGGAGGCTTCGAGCCCCTTGGCGCCGTGTACGGTCATGACGCGCACCTCGTCGCGCGAGATTTCCATGTCGCGTTTCACTTCGGTGTCGGCCGAGCGTAGCCAGGCCATGAAACCTTGCAATGAGGCCGGCGCCTTGCGCTCATAATTCAGGGCGAGTTCAAGAAACTCGTCGAGGGCGTCATTGGCTTCATGTCCGAGCCGTCGGAGGATGCGCTGCCGCCCGCCATCGCCGCCGAGCAGCCAGGCGTAGAACGCGAACGGTGTTTCCTCCGCAAAGCGGCGCTCGCATTGGACGAGGCGCGCCTCAACACCGTGGAATATGAGGTTCGTGGCCGCGTGTTTCGAGAGCTGTTCGCGCAGCGAGCCTTTGCGGCCCCAGGCCAGTTCGAACAGTTCTTCCTCGGAGACACCGAATAGCGGGCTCTTGAGCGTGACGGCGAGCGCGAGATCGTCCTGCGGCAACAACAGTGCGTCAGCGAGGTTCATCAGATCGATGGTCGCGATGTGCTCGGTCAGTTTCAGCCGGTCGGCGCCGGCGACGGGAATATTCGCCTGCTTCAGGGCTTGGATGATCGCATCAAAGATATTGCCACGGCGGCGCACCAGCACCAGCACATCGCCATAGCTGAGCCGCCTGCGGCCACCGCTGTGGCCGGTCATAGTGCCGGATTCGATCAGCCGCTTGATCTCGAGCTGGATACGACGCGAGAGCTTCACCTCTGGGCTTGTCACCGAGACGCCGTCGAATGGCGCACGCCAGCCCTCGATGTCTTCTCTCTCGTCGCGCTCGGCGAGATTCCAGAATTCGATCTGGCTCGGCCCGGCATCGGTCAGCGAATGGTGAATGGGATAGCCGATGTCGGGCGAATGGATGCTGCGATAGATCGCCTCCTCGCGAAACACGTGATCGACGGATTGCAGGATCACCGGTCCCGAGCGGAATGAATAGTTGAACGACACCGGATCGAATTTGAGCCCGGCATCCTCGAACTTCTTCTTCAGGTCGCGGCGGCGCATGTCGAATTCCTGCGGCGCCGCGCCCTGGAACGAGAAGATCGACTGCTTTTCGTCGCCAACCGCGAAGACGGTCCGGTTGACGCCGTCGCGCGCGCCGGCGCCGGCGGTGAACTCCGAAATGATGTGGTCGACGATCTGCCATTGCCGCGGGCTGGTGTCCTGCGCCTCGTCGATCAGCACGTGATCGACGCCGCGGTCGAGCTTGTAATGCACCCAGCCGGCGGAGACGTTGCTCAGCATCGCCAGCGTCTTGTCGATGAGGTCGTCATAGTCGAGGAGCCCGCGGTCCAGCTTCTCGCGCCGGTAATTCGCCGCCGCCGAGGTCGCGATGTGCAGCAGCGCCTGCGTCCGGTCGCGGGTGACGACCGCGCGACGTTTTTCGATCAGCGGCAACAGGCGCTGGACTTCGTTGTCGAAAGATTGGCCGATGGCCGCATTTTTCTTCACGAAGGCACTCGTGACAACGGTCGCTCGCGGGGTCCGGTCCGCCTCCGTAAGGAACACATCGAGATAAGTATCAACCTGCTCGACGCCGGAGCGCGTGAGCGCTTCGCGAAGCCGGTCTGCCTGCTTTCTGTCAGAATTGCCGCTCGTATCGAGTGCCGCAGCGACATCGCGCCAACGTGAACGCGGCATGTGAGGACCGTCGACAATGTCGCGCTCAACGTCCTCGATACGATCACCGGCGTTGACACCGAGCACGCTGGCCATCTGCGCTGCCGCGGCCTCCGCGCTGCCGTTCGCGTCCGCCCAGGCCATGAAGTGGTCGCGGCTTAAACACGCCTCGCGCACCACGTCCTTGAAGGTGACGTCGGCGGCGTTCGCCATCGCGGTCTGCAGCGCGCGGCCGATGGGGTTGTCGGGCGCGCGGGAGGCGTCGAGAAACACCTTGAGATTGGCGCGCTCCATCATGTCGTTCTGGTCGCGGTCATCCAACACCGCAAAGCGCGCCGGCACATTGGCCTCGAACGGGAATTGCTGCAGCAGCCGCGTGCACAGCGCGTGGATGGTCTGCACCTTCAGCCCGCCCGGCGTTTCCAGTGCGCGGGCAAAGAGTTCGCGCGCGGCCTTGCGCAGCTTCAGGCTCGGATGCGGAATGCCGACGCCGCGGATGGCATCATCGAGCGCGTCATCGCCGAGCGTGACCCAATGGCCGAGCGTCGTGAACACGCGCTCGGCCATGTTGGCGGCGGCAGCCTTGGTGAAAGTGAGGCAGAGGATCTTTTCCGGCTTCACGTCGTCGAGCAGCAGCCGGATCACGCGCTGCACCAGCACATGGGTTTTGCCTGAGCCGGCATTGGCCGAGACGAAGGATGACGACAGCGGGTTCGACGCGCGCTGCTGCGCGTCGCGGACCGCTGATGGAATGGGACGCGCGGCCTTCACCATTCCGGCAGCCCCAATCCGCCGGCCGCGGACCATTCCTTGATCCGGGCGAGATCGTCATAGGTGCCGTAGTGGCTGGTCCACATCGACAGCACCAGCGAGCGATAGGGCTCGTCTTCGTTCTCGAATTTGCGGATCAGCGCCTCGAGCTGCGCCCGAGCATAATCGGCGGCGGCATCGGGATGCTGCGGCGTATCGCCGGGTTTGATCTTCAATTCCAGCGACCGCTCTTCGCCCGGCGGGTTGTTGCCGGAGAGGCGGACATAGACCAATTCGCCGACCGAAGCGCCGGCGTCGATGCCCTTGAAGCCGCCCTCGCGCAGGATCGCTGCTTCCAGTGTGAGCTGCGGCGACAGGCCCATGCGGACTTGTTTGCCCGTCGGCGGCTGTCCCGTCTTGTAGTCGAGGATCGCGAACGTGCCGTCGGCGCGGCGCTCGATGCGGTCGGCGCGCGCCGAGAGATGGAAGGTGCGCTCGTTGTCGAGCGCGATCTCGATCTCACCTTTGATCTCGGCGTCGATGGCGTGAATATTGTCCCGCCGGCCGGTCTCCCATTCCGCAAACCATCTGGCGATGCGCTGGAAGCGCGGCCACCACAGCGCGCGCGCTTCGGGGCGCTCCATCAGCGGCGCAAAATGCTTCTGCCCGATCTCACGGAGGGTGCGCGCAGTATCGTCGGGGAGGCGCTCGGCAAACTCCTTGGTGAATTCGCCGATCGCGTCATGGATCGCCGAGCCGCGATCGGCCGCCGACAGCGGCATGTCGACGGGCTCGATCGCGTCGAGTTTCAAAATGTGCTTGGCGTAGATGGTGTAGGGATCGCGCAGCCAGTCCTCGATCGCCGTCACGGATAGTTTCAGCGGCCGGGTCGCGCGCGGCGGCTTTGGCGCGGGCTGCGCAATCGGCCTGACTTCTTCGGGCCGGTCGAGCTCGTGGGCGAAATGCACATAGCGCTCGCCGGCCGCGATCGCGTCTTTCCAGCGCGCTTCGCCCGCGACTGCTTCAAGGCGATGCAGAAAGCGCGAGGCCACCGCCGGCGCGCCGCCGGCTTTGGCGCTGTGGCTGAGGATTACGTCGTCAGTACCGAGCAATTGCGCGAAGTCATGTGCGGAGAGGCCGATACGGCGCTCCGGCAGATCGAGCCCAAGCTCATGCCGCATCGGCCGGCTGAGCCAGGGATCGATCCGTGGCGCCGGCGGCCACACGCCCTCGATCAAGCCGCCGACAATGATGCGGTCGGCCTGCATCAGCCGCGATTCCAGTGGGCCGTAAATGTGCAGTTTCGTACCCGGCCGCTCCGCTCGGCGCACAGCGCGATCGGCAAAGGCGGTCTGGAACACTTCGGGATAGTCGGCGAGCGACGTCATCAGGCCGCTTTGCTGGTGCGACGACAACAGATCGTCGAAGGCGGCGGCGAGTGAGAGGCCTTCCTGTTCCTCGAAGGCGCTGGCGATGCCGCTGTCGTCGCACGACAATGCGACCAGCGCTTCGCGGTGCCGCACCGCGATCTCGGCGAAGTCATAGGGGCGCGATGAGGACAGGCTTTCCAACGGCGCTAGCGCCGTTTGCAGGCCCCAGATCAGCGCCTGCGCCCGATCGAGCTCGCCCTCCTTCAAACGCGTGCGGGTATCGGCGTGATGCAGCGACGACACTTCTTTGCGCCGCAATTTGTCGAGCTCACTGCGGAATCGCGCAAAATCCTGCGCGAGCCCTGCCGTGCCTGGCTGCGGCCGTGTTCCACGTAGGACGGCTAGCTCCAGTGCTTCGATGGCGGACTTGTGCGCGCCCACCGCGCTGCCAAGCCGGCACATCGGATGTTTCAACAGCGCCAGCAGCGTCGGCGGCGCCAACCCGCCCGCGACCGCTTCCGCGGCGAGACGCGCGAAAACTCCGGCAGGCGTTTCGACCAGCGCGTCACCGCCGGAATCCTCGTAGTCGAGATTCCAGCGGCCGAGCGCGGCCATCGCCCGCCGCGCCAGCGCGCGGTCCGGCGTCACCAGGGCCGCGGATTTTTGTTGCTCGCACGCCTCGCGCAGTGCGACCGCGATCGACAGCGCCTCCATTTCCGGATTGGGCGCCGCGATCACGGCAAGATGCTTCATGCCGCTTTCGATTTGCGCTGATATGTTCGGCTGCTCCAGCCGGTCGTGCCATTGCGCGGTCGCGTTCGACGGGCGCATCGTCTCCGACAGCAACACATCGCGGCCGTTCGAGGCCGGCGGCTCCAGAATATCGACGTCGCCGCGCTTGATGCCGAAGCGATCCAGCAGCGCATGCATGGCAAATTGCGGATGGTTCGAGGCGGGATGCTCCTTGAATCGTCCGCTGTCGTCGCGCTCGCCGCCGATGCCGCGCCAGGATTCCTCGTCGAGATCGGTGTCGAGCCCGGGCAGCACCACCGCGCCCTGCGGCAGCTTCGCCACCGCATGCAGGAATTTCGCGGTGGTCGGCATAGATCCGGTCGAGCCGGCGGCGATCACCGGCCCCTTGTGATGGGTGGTCAGGCGCGCGGCTTCCGCTGATATCAGCTTGTCACGCCGCTCCGCGGGTTCGATCTTGCCGATCTCGGCGAGATAGTTCGGCCACGCCTCGCGCGCGATCTGCAGGAATTGCAGCGAGTGCTTCCAGTATTCGTCGAGCTGGTCGGGGACGAGGCCGTCGAGCTTGCCCCAGTCGACGCGGCGCGTCACCATGTCGTCGATCAGCCGCGCGAGGTCGCCCGCGAGCTGTAGCGTCGAAGCGGGACCGCCGACCACCAGCGGCGCCAGCACCTCGCCCTTGGCCCAGGCCGCAACCAGCCGCGCCAAGGTCAGCCGCCGCTCCAGCTCGCCGAGCTTTGGCGGGACGTCGAGCGGTGCGCTCGCGGAAAGCTGCTCGGCCTCGTCGGCAAAAGCGAGCTCGTCCTCGTCGATATCGCCGAGCGCGACGATGCGCGGCAGCACCGCGGCGTCGCTCTTCAGTTCGTCGAGAAACACCTCGCGCGCGACCCGCATCGCGCGCCGCGTCGGCAGATAGAGCGTTGCTTCGGCGAGTTTCGCCGGATCGCTGCGCGCTTCAAAGCCCTCGACCAGCCGGCCGTCGATCAACGCCGCGATCACGCAGCGTAGGAACGGCACGGAAAGGGGAACGCTGAAAACGCGCATGGAGGGCCTGATTCGAGGATCGTGGGCGCAATATAGACGCTGCGATCACCCGCGAAAGGTTTGAGAGAGCCAGTCGTTGGGTTGTGCACGCGTCCCACAGGAAAACCGTCGTCCTGGCGAAAGCCAGGACCCATACTGCGGAATCTCTCGATGAGGCGCGGTGGCAGCTGCCTTCGCCAAACTATTTTCTGGGGTAATGGGTCCTGGATCGCGCTCGCTACTTGACGGCGCTACGCGCCGCAAGGCGCTCGCTTGTCCAGGACGACAACGGTGAGCTAAGCCACGCTCTCCAGAAACGCCTCTTCCGCCGCATTCACGGCGTCGGGTGTGCCGACATGCATCCAGACGCCGTCGAGGCGGAGGCCGAACAGGCGTTCCTGCTCGTTGGCGGCGTCGAACATCTTGGTGAGCGAGAACTCGCCCTTCGGCGCGGCATCGAAAATAACCGGCGACAGGATCGCCGCGCCCGCATAGACGAACGGCACGACCTGATGTTCGCGCCGTTTGCGCAGCGCGCCGTCCGGCAGCATGGCGTAATCGCCCCGGCCGCCATAGCCGATGCTGTTGGCGGTCGGCGCCATCAGCAACAGGATGTCCATGCGCGCGGGATCGAAGGCCTGCGCGAGGCGCTTGAGATTCGACTGCACGCCATCGATCCACATCGTATCGGAATTGACATGGAAGAATGGCTGTTGGCCCAGCAGCGGCAACGCCTTGACCACGCCGCCGCCGGTGCCGAGCACCTGGTCGCGCTCGTCGGAGATGATCACGCGCGGCGACTGGCGCGTGGCGACATGGTCGATGATCTGCTGGCCGAGGTAGTGGACATTGACCACGGCCTCGGGGACGTCGGCGGCCGCGAGCTTGTCCAGCACATGGTCGAGCAGCGGGCGGCCCGCCACGGGAACCAGCGGTTTCGGCATATGGTCCGTCAGGGGGCGCATGCGCAGGCCGAGGCCGGCGGCAAGGACCATGGCTTTGGTGGGTTTGACGGACATGTCCGGGGGATCTCGGTCGGTTCGGGCGACGAATCATAGCATGTGATTCGGCCGGCAGAGGGATGCTTCAGGCCATAGTGGCCACTCATGACGGCCGTACGACGGCAGCGATCCGACCAAAGATCAGGCGTCAGCCGGGGTGCGCCGCGCGAGCTTCTTCTTCTTTTCGCCCTGCTTCAAAAAGTTAACGCCGATCTGGTCGCCGTTAACCCAGGACAGTTCGCAGCGGCGATAGGCGAGGCCGGTCGACGACAACAAGAGGAAGAACTCCTTCAGGTGCAAGCCCTCAACGGAGCCGTCGACGGTGAGCTTGGCGCCGGTCTCCGACACGTCTTCCATGACGCAGTCGCGCCGCCAGGTGCCGTCGATCCCCATCATGTGCGCAGGGATGCCGCGCTCGAAGGTGACGCGTTCGCCCTTGCGCCGTTCTGTCGTCGGCATCTCATCACTCCAGCCGTGTAGGATCGGCCGACGCGCCCGCACCGCACAGCCTGCCGCACCCTATGACGGCCTGGCTAATAACCCGTAAATTTACGGGGAAAGGGCGCCGACAGGCGCGGGGACATTCGCCGCGTACCAGTCCCGCAGCGATGCCAGCGACGGGTGCGCCAGCGAGCGATTGAGATAGGCCCAGATCCGCGGCTGATGCTTGAGATATTGCGGCTTGCCGTCGCGACGGTTGAGTCGGGCGAAGGTGCCGAGCAGCCGCGTGTTCCGCTGCGCCGACATGATGGCGTAGAGCGACGCGAACTCGGCGGCATCGAAATCGGCGTCCGCCTCGCGCCGCTTCTTGATGTAGCGCGAGAACAGCGTGAGCTCGATCAGCTCCGGCACGTCGATCCGTGCATCCTGCAACAACGAGACGACGTCATAAGCCGCAGGCCCCAGCACGGCGTCCTGGAAGTCGATGATGCCGACGCGCGAGATGCCTTCGCGATCGCCAAGCCAGATCAAATTGGGCGAATGGAAATCGCGGATCACCCAGGTCTTCGGCGCCGCCGCCGGCTTCTGCAGGAGATCGCGCCACATCGTCATGAACTCGGCGCGGAGCTTGTCGCCGAGCGGCGCGCCGCGGTCGGGCAGATACCACTCGACCATCAACCCGATCTCGACCAGCCACGCCTCGACATCGAATACCGGTATCCTGTATTCGGCCGGCGCCACCAGCGGCAGCGTTTCGGGCACCGTCTCGCGATGCAGCGCGGCCAGCATGTCGGTCGCGGCCTCATAGCGCTCCAGGATCGGCGCCGGCGGCTCGCCTTCGATGACGGGATCGCTGCCGAAATCTTCCGTGATCAGGAAGCCGCCGTCGAGATCGCTGTGATGGATCTCGGGCGCCGAGAAGCCGCGGCCGCGCAGACCGTGGTCGATCGCGACAAAGGGTTTGACGTCCTCGGCCAGATGCACCGCGGCGCTATAGGACTTGCCGTCATAGATCGCAGGGCCGTCCGGTTTCTTCGGCGAGTTCATCAGGATGAAGACGGCCTCGTCCTGCATCAGCCTTGCGTAGGAGCGGGTCGAGGCATCTCCCGGCATGCGCTTGCGCCTGGCGTCGCCAAAGCCCGCCTCTGACAGGAATTGCCGCAGCGCCTTCAGCCGCTCGACCACGGAGGCCGCTTTGCCGTAACCGGTGATCTCGGCCGCCCGCGCATTCGAGCCGAGCGCGGGGCGATGGTTGAAGGCGATGTCGATGCGGTCGGCGGGCAACGTGCTGCCGGCGCGGTCCGGCCATTCGATCAGCGCTACCGCGCCTTCCGGCAGCGGCGACAGGCCGATCTCCTCCAGCTCGGAGGCGTCGCTGATGCGATAGAGGTCGGCATGCAGCACCGGAAATGACGGCAGCTCGTAGCCCTGTGCCAATGTGAAGGTCGGGCTCGGCACTTCCAGCGCCTCGTCGTCGGCGAGGTAGCGGATCATCGCCCGCGCCGCCGCGGTCTTGCCCGCGCCGAGGTCGCCGGAGAGCGTGATGACGTCGCCGGGGCCGGTCAGCAGCGCGAGGTCGGCCATCAGATGCGCGGTCGCCGCCTCATTCGCCAGCGCCACGGAAAAGGTCGCAGGCTCGTTCATTCAGCGGCGTCGCGCTGCACGACCTGTTGGAGCGGAAATTCACAGATCACGGTGGTCCCCTTGCCGGCAGGCGGTGCAAACCGCACCTCGCCACCATGCAGTTTGACAAAGGAGCGCACCAGCGACAAGCCGAGCCCGGCGCCGCGGTGCCGCGAACCCTGGGAATGGCTCTCGAACATGTCGAACGCCCGGTCCCGCACTTCCGGCGGCATGCCGGGGCCGGAATCGGTCACCGTGAAGATCACGCTGTGGTCGGTCCGCTTGGCGCTGATGCCGACGGTGGCGTCCTGCGGCGAGAAGCCGACCGCGTTCGCCAGGAGGTTATAGAGCACCTGCACCACGCGGCGTTCGTCGCCGACGAAGGCGCCGATATTGGGATCGGCGTCAATCTTGAGGCGGATGCGGTCGGTGGCGAGCCGGTCCTGAAGGCCTTCGGCGGCGGCCGCGATCGCCTTTTTGATATCGACGGGCCCGAGTTCCAGCTTCATCGCGCCAGCATCGATGGTGGCGAGATCGAGGATGTTGTTGGTCAGTGCCAGCAGCGCATTGGTCGATTTGGTGACGTAATCGAGATATTCGGCCTGTTTCGGCGTCAGCGGCCCGGTCGAGGGGTCGGAGAGGAAATGCGCAAAGCCGATGATGGTGGTGAGCGGCGCGCGCAGCTCGTAGGACACGTGGTGGACGAAGTCGATCTTCATCTGGTCGGCGGCCTTCAGCGCGTCGTTGCTCTCGCGCAGGGCCCGCTCGACATTCTCGGTATCGGTGATGTCCTGGAAGGTCAGCATGGTGGCGCCGTCGGGAAGCGGCGCGCTCGTGCAAATGAGCACGCTGCCGTCCTTGCGCTCGAGCTTGATCTCCATGTCGGTGCGGTTGTCGATGGCCGTGATCGCCTCTCGGATCGAGCGCCAGCCGCCGTCTTCGTCGAACAACGGCTTGCACCAGGTTTCCACCGTGTCGATATGCGGCTGCTCGCGCAGCGCATCGGCTGACAGCTTCCACATTTTGGTGAAGGCGGGATTGAACAATTGCACGCGGCCGTTGGAGCCGAAGACGGCGACGCCTTCGGCAAGGCCGTCGAGGGTCTCGCGCTGCACCCGGTTCAGGCGGTCGAATTGCCGTGCGAGGTCGAGGCTTTCGGTGACGTCGTCGAACAGATAGGTGACGCCGCCCTCGGGGTTGGGCGTGGTAACGACGCTGAGCGCGCGGCCGTCGGGGAGGAACCAGGTGTCTTTGGCGGTATCGTTGGCGCGATAGGCTTCGTGCAGCTTGGCCTTCCAGGTGCGGAAATCCGCCTGCTCCGGCAGCTTGCGCGCCGCGCGCAGCCGGTCGAGCACGCTGGAATCGTCAGGGTGACCGTCGAGGAACGATTGTTCGAGGTCCCACAGGCTTCGATAGGACTCGTTGTAGAAGGCGAGCCGCCGCTGGCCGTCGAATACCGCAACGCCCGACGATAATTGGTCGAGGGTGCGGCGATGGGCTTCCGCCATCCGCACCAGCGCCGAGCTCAGGGCGTTGGTTTCGCTGGCGTCGATCGCAACTCCCACGCTGCCGCCGGCGACATGGATCGCGCGCACGTCGAAAATACGCCGCTCGCCGCGCGCCACGATCGGCATCCGGGCATTGAAGGCCTTGGTCGCGGCCAGCGACCGCTCCATCTCGGCGCGGTGACTGGAATCCAGCAGTTCGAGATCGCGCTCGATGGCGTCGGGCACGCCGCCCGCTTCCGTCGCCAGCGCATAGGCGGCATTGGCATAGCTCAGCTTGCCCTTGGCGCCCTTGGCCCAGATCGGGAAGGGCGAGGCATCGGCAAAGCCGCGCAGCATCTCGGTCTCTTCGGCGAGCGTCTTGAGACGGAAATTGGCTTCCGCCAGTTCCCGCCGCACGCCCGAGAGTTCACGAATCCGGACAATGGCTTGTCCGCCGATCGCGCGTCCCAGCGCCTCGATCGAATGGCCGTTGGAGGTGGTGAGGTTGAGCAGGAAGCCTTCGCCGCTCTCGCGCAAGGCGTCGACCGCATGATCAAGCTGCAACGCGGGTTCCGGCGGCAGCCAGGTTCCGAAGGCGAGGATGCGCTGCGGCGTGTCCTGCTGCACGAGCAGCGAGATGTCGCCGGAAATCCGCGGACGATTGTCGCCGGCGGCCCAGGAGATCAGGATTTGCGGCTCGGCGAACAAGAGCGCCCGGTAGCGGTCGGCCTGAAGCTGCAGCCCCTCGATCTTGCTGTGCAGCCGCGCCTCGTTCTTGGCGCTGCGAATACGATGATGCATCAGAAGGATCGCGGCCAGCACGGAAAAGCCGAGCAGCGCGAGTGCAGTGGTCAGCACCGCGACTTCCTGGCGATTGAATCCGAACAGCGGCGAAAGCTGCTCAAGCAGCTGCGCTTCGCCGGCCAACGCGGGCGAAGCGAAGGGCAATAGAGCCCCCAAACCGATCAGACCGTTACGTGCGAGCGTGGTGCACGACAGCAACGTCCGACGCATCGCTACGATTACGCCTGACATCCTTCGCCCCAAGTAAAAACATGAATTGGCGCACGGCATTTCCCCACCGTGCGCGAATCAAAGGACAATATCGCCAAGCGGACTCCAGGGGTAAGAGTCCAGACCGTGAACGGTGTTCTGGCTGGGGAAAAAACCGTCTCGTGGCGCATGATCATGCGCCAACAATTAGCCAAAAAGCGTGATCGCGAATCTCTTCGCGCGCATCAGATTTTCTAAAACCTGAATCCGTATTTTAACGGCCCGTCGAGCCGAAGCCGCCGCCGCCGCGATCGGTCTCCGAGAGCGTAGCGACCGGAACGAGCGTGGCTTGCACCACGGGCGCGATCACCATCTGCGCGATACGCTCGCCGCGGCGGATGGTGAAGGCCTCAGTGCCGTGATTGATCAGGATCACCTGGATCTCGCCGCGATAGTCGGCATCGATGGTGCCGGGTGAATTGAGCACGGTGACGCCGTGTTTGGCGGCGAGCCCCGATCGGGGGCGTACCTGGGCCTCAAAGCCCTCCGGCAGCGCGATCGCGAGCCCGGTCGGTACCAGCGCGTGCTTGCCGGGCGCGAGCGCCAGCGGCGCGCTCTCGGGAACCGCGGCGAGCAGGTCGAGCCCGGCCGCATGCGCGGTCTGGTAGGCCGGCAGCGGCAGGCCTTCGGCGTGCGGTAGCTGGCGGATATTGACGCGGATCGGCTGGTTCAAGAATCTTCCCTTCGTGAGCGAACTGCGCACGCAAAATTCGCGTTCAGAATAACGTGATCTAGCCCGCACGCTCGACAAGATGCGCACGCGAGGGCGCGGGGTCAAACGGATCGGCGAAATACTGGGTTTCGTTGGCCACTTTTCCGTCGCGGAATTCCATGATGCTCACCGTGTAGGATGGTTTGCCATCATACGACAGCACGAATTCGGTAACCCACAGATTGCCACTGCCGACCATGCGCTGGACCGTAAAGCGCTTCTTGTTGGGCTGGACGAAGCGGCTCTCTTGAATGTTGCGCCGGCCGCGGATCCGTTCGCCGGATTGCGGATAATGCAGCACGGCATCCTCGTGGTAGATATCGTGCTCAGTCTCGAAATCGTTCGCGTCCGAAGCGTCCCAATGACGCTGCAATGCCGCTCGCAGAGTTTGGTCATCCATCTCAACCTCCGGCCTATGCCCTCACGCCCCCACAAAATTCTTCGCGACATGCGCGATCAGTTCCACCGCGACCTGCTCCTTGGTCATGACCGGCCAGGAGTGGACGTCGATCTCGCTGCCGTGGCGGGTGAGCAGATGCACGGTGTTGCGGTCGCCGCCCATCACGCCTGACGCGGGCGAAACGTCGTTGGCGACGATCCAGTCGCAGCCCTTGCGCGCCAGCTTCGCTTTGGCATTGTCGATCAGATGCTCCGTCTCGGCGGCAAATCCGATCACGAGCGGCGGCCGGCGTTCCTTTAAATGAGAGATCGTGGCGAGGATGTCGGGGTTTTCGACCAGCGCCAGCGGCGGCATCGCGGCAGCGGTCTTCTTCAGCTTCTGCCCGCCTTCATTGGCGACGCGCCAGTCGGCCACGGCCGCGGCGAAGATCGCGATGTCGGCGGGGAGGGCGGCCTCGACCCGGCTCAGCATGTCGCGCGCGGATTCCACATGCACCACGCGCACGCCGTTGGGATTGTCGAGCTCGACCGGGCCGGAGATCAGGGTCACATCGGCGCCCGCCGCCTGCGCCGCGGCGGCGATGGCAAAGCCCTGCTTGCCGGAGGAGCGATTGGCGATATAGCGCACGGGATCGATCGGCTCATGGGTGGGGCCTGCCGTGATCAGCACGCGCTTGCCAGCGAGCGGGCGCGGATGCGGCGGCCGCAGGAAGCGCTCGGCGGCGTCGGTGATTTCCGTGGGCTCCGCCATGCGGCCGACGCCGGCTTCGCCTCGTTCCGCCATCTCGCCGGCATTGGGCCCGACCATGGCAATTCCGTCGCGCGCGAGCTGCGCCGCGTTGCGCCGGGTCGCGGCATTGCTCCACATCATGGGGTTCATCGCCGGCGCCAGCAGGATCGGTCGGCTGGCCGCGAGCAGGATGGCGCTGGCGAGATCGTCGGCATGGCCCTGCGCCATCTTCGCCATCAGGTCGGCGGTCGCCGGCGCCACCACGATCAGGTCGCAGTCGCGCGCCAGACGGATATGGCCGGCGTCGAACTCGCTCTCGGGATCGAACAGGTCGGTATAGGCGCGCTCGCCCGATAGTGCGCTCGCCGCCAAGGGCGTGACGAATTGAGTGGCGGCCTTGGTCAGCACGCAGCGAACGCGGATATGGCGTTCCTTCAGCCGCCGGATCAGGTCCAGCGACTTGTAGGCAGCGATGCCGCCGCCGATGATCAGTGTGACGCGCACTTCGCCGGTCGCGCTGGCCGGCCGCGCAGTGCGTGCCGGGGCTTGCATGGCAGGCAACGCAAGAGCAGGCTCCGCGTTGCCTTGGAGTGGGTCTTGGACTTGGCCCTGGATCAGCTCCCCCAGGATGACCCGGACCTCCTCCTCGACCGAGCGGCCGTTACTGGCCGAACGCAGCCGGAGATAGGTTTTGACGGATTCGTCGAGCTTTCGGATGGTCAGGCTAGCCATGGCGCCATTCCCAGAGATGATAGCAATGCTATCATATTTTTGATTGCACTGCAATCAAATCCGCATCAAGGCGATCAAAATCCCTACCGAGGCGGCTGCAATAACGCAGAGCGCAATCGTGCTCACACGAGCTTTCTTGGCTTCCTTGCGGCCGAGGGCCTCGATCGTCTCCGGCGACAGGAAGTGACCGTCCCGGGTCATGTCTTCCAGCTGCTCCAGAACGGTGACGGTGCGGCTGGCGATCTCGGGCAGCTTCGAGAGCAAATGGCCGAGCTCGCTGGCGCCTGACATCGCGCCCTGGATACGGCCGATGGGGCCGAGATTGCGCTCGATCCATTCGCGCACCACGGGATCGGCCGTCTTCCAGATGTCGAGCCTGGGATCGAAGCCGCGCGCGACGCCCTCGACCACCACCATGGTCTTCTGCAGCAGGATCAGCTCGGGCCGCGTGCGCATGTCGAACAGGCCGGTGACCTCGAGCAGCAGCGTCAGCAGCCGCGCCATCGAAATCTCTTCGGCGGTGCGGTTGTGGATCGGCTCGCCGATGGCGCGGATCGCTTGCGCGAAATTTTCCACCGAATGGTGCGAGGGCACATAGCCTGCCTCGAAATGCACCTCCGCGACGCGGCGATAGTTGCGGGTGATGAAGCCGAGCAGGATCTCGGCGAGGAAACGCCGCTCCTTCATCCCCAGCCGGCCCATGATGCCGAAATCGACGGCGACGAGCCGGCCCTCCTTGTCGAGGAAGAGGTTGCCGGGATGCATGTCGGCATGGAAGAAGCCGTCGCGCAGGGCGTGGCGCAGGAAGCTCTGGATCACCTTGCGACCGAGATCGGGCAGATCGATCTGCGCCTGCTCCAGCCGCGCGTGGTCGGACAGCGCGATGCCGTCGATCCACTCCATCGTCAGCACATTGTGCGTGGTGCGGTCCCAGTCGACCACGGGCACGCGGAAGTCGGGGTCGCCTACGGTGTTCTCCGCCATCTCGGAGAGTGCGGCCGCTTCCAGCCGCAGATCCATCTCCATCGCCACCGAGCGCTGCATGGTCTGGATGACTTCGACCAGGCGCAGCCGTCGCGCCTCGGCCGAATAGGTTTCGGCCCTGTGCGCGACAAAGAAGAAATCGGAGAGGTCGCGGCGGAAGCGGGCGGCCACGTTGGGCCGCAGCACTTTCACCGCGACCGGCTGGCGCACGCCGTCGCGCATCACCTCGCCACGATGGACCTGTGCGATCGAAGCTGCCGCCACCGGCGGGCCGAGGCTCGCAAACGCCTGCGTAATGGGGCGTTCCAGCGAGGCCGCAATCACGGATTCCGCCTCGCTCTGCGCGAACGGCGGCAGGCGGTCCTGCAAGGATTCGAGATCGCGCGCCATCGCCACGCCGACGACATCGGGACGGGTGGCGAGGAACTGTCCGAGCTTCAGGTAGGCCGGTCCCATCCGCTCCAGCGCGCGCGACAGCCGCGCGCCGGACTTGGCGCCGCCGCGCTCGAGCAGGCGTGCGATTTTCAGTGCGAGCTGTCCCGGCGGTGGAACCAGCGAGGGATCAACGGAGCCAAACACGCCTTCGCGTGCGAACACGATGCCGGCGCGGGCCAGCCGCGCGATGTGAGTGAACGCGGAGATCACAAACGCCAGCCCGAATGCAACGCCACGATACCGCCGGTGAGGGTCTGCCAGTTGACGCGAGAGAAGCCGGCCTCGCTGATCATATCCGCGAAAGCGGCAGGCTTCGGAAATTGTCGGATGGATTCCACGAGATAACGATAGGACTCGGCGTCGCCCGTCACCGCGCGACCGAGCTCGGGAATCACCCTGAACGAGAACAGGTCATAGAGCCGGTCGAGGCCGGGTACATTGACGCTGGAAAATTCCAGACACAGGAAGCGCCCGCCGGGCTTCAGCACGCGATAGGCCTCTTTCAGCGCGCGGTCGATCCGCGGCACGTTGCGGATGCCGAAAGCGATGGTGTAGCCGTCGAAGGCGCGGTCGGGAAAGGCAAGCTCCTCCGCATTGCCTTCGACAAAGGAGACGCGGTCGTCGAGATGGCGCTTTTCCGCGCGGTCGCGGCCGACCGTGAGCATATCGGCATTGATGTCGCAGACGGTGGCGCGAAATCCTTCGCCGGAAGCCTGCGCGGCGCGGAAGGCGATATCGCCGGTGCCGCCGGCAACGTCGAGCAACGCGTAAGGCCGCTCGCTCTTCGGCGGGTTGAGCGTGTTGATCATAATGTCCTTCCAGACGCGGTGCAGGCCGCCGGACATCAGGTCGTTCATCAGGTCATAGCGCTGTGCCACGCTGTGAAACACGTCGTTCACCAGTGTCTGCTTGTCCGCGAGCGGCACGTCGCGGAAGCCGAAATGGGTGGTCTGGCCGGGCCTGTCCATCAACACTACTCCACACCCGGACCATAGCGCGCCCGGCGCAATGGAGCTATCACGTCACCTTTATAAGGTGAATGACCTCCATGCCTGAATTGCCCGAAGTTGAGACTGTCCGCCGCGGACTGCAGCCGGTCATGGAGGGTGCAAGAATTCTGCACGCCGAGGCCCGCCGCAAGGACCTGCGCTTTCCCTTCCAGAAGGACTTTGTCGCACGGCTGACCGGCCAGACCGTCACCGGGCTCGGCCGCCGCGCCAAATATCTCATGGCGGATCTCGGCTCGGGCGACGTGCTGCTCATGCATTTGGGCATGTCAGGTTCGTTTCGGGTCGAGAAGAAACACGATGGCCACACGCCGGGCGAGTTCCATCATCCGCGCGGCAAGGATTCTGCCCACGACCATGTGCTGTTTCGGATGTCCTCGGGTGCCGACATCGTGTTCAACGATCCCAGGCGGTTCGGCTACATGAAAATCATCGCCCGCAACGAGCTCGATGCCGAGCCGCTGCTGAAAGGCCTTGGCCCCGAGCCGCTCGGCAATGAATTCGATGCCGCCATGCTGGCGCGCGCCTGCGCCGGCAAGTCGACGAGCTTGAAGGCGGCGCTGCTGGATCAGCGCGTGGTGGCGGGGCTTGGCAACATCTATGTCTGCGAGGCGCTTTATCGCGCGCATCTGTCGCCGAAGCGTCAGGCGTCGACCCTGGCGAACCGGAAGGGCGAGCCGACGGACCACGCCAAGCATCTGGTCGATGCCATCCATGATGTGCTGAACCAGGCGATCAAGGCCGGCGGCTCGTCGCTGCGCGATCATCGCCAGACCACCGGCGAGCTCGGCTATTTCCAGCATTCCTTCCAGGTCTATGACCGCGAGGGCGAGAAATGCGGCAAGGATGGCAGCGGCGTGATCCGCCGCTTCACCCAGAACGGCCGCTCGACCTTCTGGTGTCCGAAGTGTCAGAAATGAAGTGTCAGAAATGAAAGACCCGGAGCGCGGAACGCTCCGGGTCTTTTTGATTGAAAGCCTGGAAACGATTAGAGGCCGGCATCCCAAACGATGTCGTCGCTGCGCGGGCGCAGCAGCGCTCCGGTTTCCATCAAAGCTGGGGCTTTGAGGCGCTCGGGCGCCAGGATGATCGGAAACTCGACGTCGAAGACATCGTCGCTGACTGCTTCGCTGGCCGCGAGACGGACATTCATGCGCGCGTCAACCCAGCGCCAGAGTTCGCGCATTTCGTCGGCCGACTTGCCGAACGGAGAGAGCTCGCTGACCGCAAGGCCTGCGACGAGCGCGTCCTGGTGATCGTTGCGCATGACGATGAAGGGGCGGGCGAGCACGGCGTCCAGGTCGCGCGCGGCCGCCTCGCCGATCGCATCGGCGGCGAAGTTGTTGCGCTGACTGCGGATCGGCGTCTGGTTGAGGATGAAGGCAAACGGCTTTTGCCAGGCGCGCACGAGCTCGAGCGTCGCCGCGCTGGCTTCGATGTCGGCGATCGAGGGACGGGCCGGGATCATGCAGAAATCGCAGTAGCGGACGGCTTCGGTGGTCGCCGCTGTGATGCCGCCGGCGGTGTCGATGATCGTGAGCGTCACGCCTTCGAGCGCGAGGGCCTGCAGGCGGGCTTCGATCTCACGGGCGTTATGGATGGCCTCGACCAGCGGCTTGTCGGCGCCGCGGCGGCGCTGCCAGTTCGACAGGGTGCCCTGCTGGTCGGCTTCGATCAGGCGTACATTGTGCCCGGCTTCCCTGGCGGCCAGCGCCAGCCCGATGGCAAGCGTGCTCTTGCCGCTGCCGCCCTTTTGGGTGGCCAATACGATCGTCTGCATGCTGTAGAAGTCCTTCGCATGAATTTTTGGGGCTACGCGGATACGCCGAACTGAGGGCGTCGCATGCTGCGACTGCGGAGCCATTCTTGCTCAGGACGTTCCGGGCCAATTCCCAAGGACCAAATCACACGATCCGAATCAGGTGCCGGCAACGATGCTTCACGATGCCACAGATGTGGTGATTCGAACACATCCGGACGAATACCGAAGTGTTATCAAGCGTTAACCTCTGTGGCAGCGGCGAAAAGGTTCCACACGCGCGACGAGCACTTTGGCGCCGACCCGCTTTTGCCACACGCCGAGAACAGCTTTCGCTCATTGCTCGTCATAGGGAGGAAAATAATGGGCCATATCGGACGTTGTTTTTGCGGTGCAGTCGAGATCGAGGCTGATGGCGCGCCCGAAGCCATGGGCTACTGCCATTGCAGTTCCTGCCGGTCCTGGTCGGCCGGACCGGTGAATGCCTTCACGCTCTGGAAGGAAGACGCGGTGAAGGTCAAAGCGGGTGCCGAGCATCTCGCCACTTATTCGAAGACGGATTTCAGCCAGCGGAAATTCTGCAAGCTTTGCGGCGGACATGTGATGTCGGGCCACAAGCCGGCCGGCCTGATCGACGTCTATGCGGCGACGATCCCGAGTTTGAAATTCGAGCCCGCCCTTCACGTCAATTACGGCGAGACGGTTTTGCGGATCAAGGACGGCTTGCCGAAGCTGAAGGATTTTCCCGCCGAGATGGGCGGTTCCGGCGAGATGCTGCCGGATTGATTAAATGGTGCGTGCAGGGCCCCGGTGCGCGCATCGGGGCTTTGCCTTTCGCGCGGTTGACCGCGTCGGGAAATGCCGCTCACATCGCGTCCGCGTAACGTGCAGAGTGCGATCATGGGCGGAAACTGGCGCGAGCGGGCGGCGACGACTTTCAGCTGCGAGAAGAGGCCTGCGACCGGCAGCCGCGGCATGGTGGTGAGCAATCATCCGCTGGCGTCCGCGGCAGGCAGCGAAATGCTGGCGGCCGGCGGCAATGCGATCGATGCCGCGATTGCAACCCTGTTCACGCTGACCGTGGTCGAGCCGATGATGGTCGGCATCATCGGCGGCGGCATGGCGCATATTCGCCTCGCGGACGGCAGCCATCGCTTCATCGACGGGCAGAGCACGGTGCCCGCGATGGTGAAGCTCGACACCTATCGCTCGAAGCCGGGCTCAGCCCATGATGTGTTCGACACCGTGGGTGACGAAAATCTCACCGGCCCAAAGGCGGTCGCGGTGCCAGGCTCGCTGAAGGCGTGGTGCGAGACCTTAGGCCGCTTCGGCACGATGAGTCTGGCCGACGTGATGCAGCCCGCGATCAGGCACGCCGCGCGCGGCTATCTCGCAACGCCCTACTTGCATGAATGCATTTCCGACAGCGCCAGCGACATGCTGAAGGACAAGGCGATCTCGGCGATCTATCTGCCCAAGGCCGAGCCGCTGAAAGCCGGCGAGCGGGTGGTGCAGGCCGAGTATGCGCAGACGCTGACGTATATTTCGCAGCACGGCGCGGACGCGCTCTATCACGGCCCGCTCGGCGACGTCCTCGTCGAGTACATGACGAAAAACGGCGGCTTCATTCGCAAGGACGATCTGACGAATTACAGGACCGTCGAGCGGCAGCCGATCCGTTGCGATTATCGCGGCTGGGAAATCCTGGGCCCGCCGCCGCCCGCAGCCTCCGGCGTGCACATCACCGAGATGCTCAACATCCTCGAAGGTTTTGACCTCCGCGAGTTGGGCTTCGGGACGGCGGAGACCATCCACCTCATCGCCGAGGTCCTGAAGATCGCCTTCGCCGACCGCGCCGCTGCCAGCGGCGATCCCGATTACGTCAAGGTGCCGGTGGAGCGGCTGACGTCGAAGGATTATGCCGCCGAGCGGCGACGCGCGATCGACCTCAACCATGCGCAAGCCTGGGGCGCCGGCGTCGAGCAGTTGGAAGGCGCTCACACCACGCACATGACCGCGGCCGACGCTTTCGGCAATGTGGTTGCCACCACGCAGACCATCAACAATCTGTTCGGCGCGAAAATCCTGATCCCCGGCCTCGGCACGGTGCCGAACAATTATTTGAACCTGTTCGACCCGCGTCCCGGCCACGCGCTGTCGTTGGCGCCCGGCAAGCGCGTCACCACCTCGATGTCGCCGATGATGGCGCTGCGCGATGGCAAGCTCACTTACGCGCTGGGCCTGCCTGGCGGTAAGCGGATTTTCCCGAGCGCCATGCAGGCGCTGATCAATCTGATCGATCACGGCATGAGCCTGCAGGAAGCCGTCGAGGCGCCGCGGGTCTGGACCGAGGGCAATGCGCTCGAAGTCGAGCAGGCGATTCCGGAGGCGGTGCGCGAAAAGCTGCGCGCCATGGGGCATCGCGTCGCCCCGATGCCAACCGTCGGTGGCGGCATGAACGCGATCCAATTCAACAGCGATGGCTCGCTGTCGGGCGCGGCCTGCTGGCGCGCCGACGGCACGCCGGTCGCGATATCAGGCGGACTTGCGCAGGCCGGTGTCCGCTTCGGATTGCGGTGAGGCCGTCATGGACAAGAACATCCGCATCGCCGTGCTGCATTTCGCGCACGAGACGGTGACGTTCCTTGCGAACGACACCACGCTTGATGATTTCATCTATCCGGGCTCGCCGGCGAGCGGCGAAGCGCTGCTCGGCGCCTATCCGAAATCCTACATGGGCGGCTTTGTGAAGATGGCGCGCGAGTTCGATTGCGTCGAGCTCGTCGGCATCGAATCTCCGCTCTGGCCGAAGACCTATATGGGCTCGGGCTGGGTCACATCAGAGGCGTTCGAAACGCTGGTCGGCAGGATGATCGAGGGGCTGAAGGCGGAAGGCCCGTTCGACGGCGTCTATCTCTCGCTGCACGGCGCGATGGCGGTGCGCGGCACGCCCAAGCCCGAGGCGGAGCTGGCGCGCCGCGTGCGCGAGGTGGTCGGGCCTGACGTGAAGATCGCCGCGACATTCGATCTGCATGGCAATGAGGATCACGAGTTCCTCGATCACGCCGACATCGGCTTTGCCGTCAAATATTTCCCGCATTACGACGAATATCTGCAAGGCGAACGCGCCGCGCGCATGCTGCTGCGCGCCATCCGCGGCGATTACAAGCCGGCGCATGCGGTCAGGAAAGTGCCGATCCTCACCGCGACGGTGCGGATGTGGACCGGCGCCTCGCCATGGATGGATCTGACCCAGCGTGCGCTGACCTGGGAAGCGCGCGAGGTCGACGTCTATGTCAACGTATTCTTCGGCTTTCCCTTTGCCGACGTGCCCGATGTCGGCATCACCGTACAGGTCTTCACCAACGGTAACGCCAAGCTTGCCGGCGAAATCGCCGATGACATCGCGAGCCTTGCCTGGCGCAAGCGCGAGAAGCTATTGTCCTCGACGAAAATCTATTCCATCGCCGATGGCGTGGCGCTGGCCAAAGCGGCGATGGCGAAGGGTGATACGCCGGTGGTGCTGGCCGATCACAGCGACCGCTCGGGATCGGCCACGTTTCTCTTGAAGGAGATCGTCGCGCAGGGCCTCTCGCACGTGTTGATCGCGACCATTGCCGATGCAAGGGCGACCGCGAAGCTGAAGGCCGATGGAGCGAAGCCTGGCGATGCCTTCGACATGGAGATCGGCGGTCTGGTCGATGCGTCAGCGGGCACGCCGGTGCACATCCAGGGCACGATCTTGCGCGCAACCGAAGCTCTCGGCCAGTATTGGGTGGTGGTGCGCTTCGGTCGCGACAATGTGCTGGTGCTGTCGACCTATCTGGTGCAGGTGATGGAGCCGTTCTCGCTTGGCGCGCTCGGCCTCGATATCCACGCTTTCAACGCGTTCGCGATCAAGTCCCGCGTGCATTTCCGCAAAGGCTTTGACGACAACGGCTTTGCCAAAACGATTGTGCTGGTCGAGCCGCCAGGTGCGTTCCTCGGCACCGTGCATCTCGACGCGTTGCCATATCGCAATGTGGATTTGAAGAAGTTCTATCCCTACGGCGAGCCCAAGTTTCCGGGTTGAGCAATCGTAGGGTGGGCAAAGCGTAGCGTGCCCACCGTCGCGAGTCATATCGTTGATAGGTGGTGGGCACGGCGCTTTCGCGCCTTTGCCCACCCTACGGCAGCGTCCGAGATGTGAGAGCTACTTCCTCACGCAGATCACGCGCACGGCGGCGGCCTTGGCGTCGGTCGAGGTGCCGGATGCGCTGACCTCGTTGGCTTTCAGGAAATCGCGCACGGCGTCGCCCGTCACCAGCACCGCCTGTGTAGCGGGCGGCGTGTTGGCCGCCGCCGTCGTTGCGACCACCACGGGCCTCAGCACCGCGAGCCCCGCAAACTTGCCGTCGCCGTCGAACGCCGCTGCGCCGGAAAAGCCGACCGCCGGCGCGGGCGACAGCGCAAGGTCGCCGCCGGCGCCGACCTGTGTCACCTGGCTCTTGACGCTGGTCGCCGCCGCGCCGCCGCCCTGGTTCTGCGGATCGGCGATACCGACGATGTCGACGCTGCTCTTGGCGGCACCATCGGAAAGGGCAAGCGGCTTAAGGGAATGCGCGCCGTAGATATGCAGCAGCGCCAGTCCACGATCCCTGTCTTCCGCAAGCCGGTCGGCATGCCCAAGGCCCTGGATCGTGATCGCAAGGCAGCCATCGGTCGCTTCACGATCGGTGACGATGGCGCCATCCTCGGTCACGACCATGCCGGTTGAATATTCGACCGTCTTGCGCGGCGGCGGAGCCTGCGTCGCAGGCGGGAACGCGCTGAACGCGCTCGACATCGCGATCACGACGGGTTCGACGGTATTTTCCGTGGCCTGGTCGTAGAGAATGGTCATGACGCGGACCTCATCGCCCTTGAAGGTGCCGCGCAGATAGAACTTCTTCAGCCCCTGCATGCCCGACAGCACGAAGAAGTCGGGCTTGACCACGGTGTAGTCGATCTTGCGCCCCGGCGGGTCCTTCTTCTCCTCGTCGGCGAGCTTCGCGGTCGTCGGGCCTGCCTCTTTGCGCCGGCCGAGCACCACCTGGATGGTGCCGGTCGGCGAGGTCCATTTGGTGCCGTTGGCATCGCTCGTCTGCTGCGGCACCAGCTTGGTGGGGATGCCGAGACGGGAGCCGGTCACGGTATCGGTGACGAGCTTCCAGCCGACATTGTCCTGCCGCCGGCGCGCGGTCTCCGCCAGCACGCTGCGCTCCTGCGGATTGAGCACGCCGGTCTGCTTGCCGCCCTTGACCTTCTGATAATCCTTGATCGCGGCGACCATCCGTTCGCTGACATCGCCGGTAATGGCACCGTTATATTCGCCGACCCAGGCGAGGTCGGATTGCAGCGCCAGCCGCTCGCTCTGCCCCATGGCATTGGCGGTATCGGTGGGTGTCTGCAGCGCGGGAGGCCGGATCGGGACGGTCGCGACCGCCTTCGGCTTGGTGCCGGCGGTCGACGGCGCCACCATCTGGGCCTCCGCCGAATCCCCAGCCGCCATGAACATGGTCATGGACATCAAGGTTGCTGCCAGCCACGATCTCATGACAAATCCCGGGGGTGATTGCAGGTGATTGAATGCAGCCGATTTAAGCACATCTGCTTGGTCGGTAATAGATGGACGGTGGTTCAGTGCTGTCCGACCCTCATGGTGAGGAGCCGCGAAGCGGCGTCTCGAACCATGCGGTCCGGTCGGTGGCTTCATCCTTCGAGACGCGGCTTGCGCCGCTCCTCAGGATGAGGGGTGAGATTGGAGAACGACGCAAAAATGCTCAGCGCCGACGAACTTGAACGCTATGCCCGGCACATCGTGCTGCACGACGTCGGCGGCCCCGGCCAGCAGGCGCTGAAAGAAGCGTCCGTGCTCGTGATCGGCGCGGGCGGGCTCGGCGCGCCGGCGCTGATGTATCTGGCGGCTGCCGGCATCGGCGAGCTCGGCGTCGTCGATGACGATGATGTGTCACTTTCCAATCTGCAGCGTCAGATCATCCACACCACGCCCGACATCGGCCGCCGCAAGGCCGACACCGCCGCCGAGCGCGTCCATGCGCTCAACCCGCATGTCCGCTTTGCCGCGCATGCCACGCGGCTGAATGCCGACAATGCCATGGCGCTGATCGGTGGCTACGACATCGTGCTCGACGGCTCCGACAATTTCGAGACGCGCTATCTCGTCTCCGACGCCTGCTTCCTCGCCGCGCGACCGCTGATCACGGCGTCGCTCGGCACCTTCGACGGCTCGCTCACCACCATCCGCGCGCATGAGAAGAATGAGAAGGGCGAGTTCAACCCGACCTATCGCTGCCTGTTTCCGGAAGCACCTCCGCCCGGCACGGTGCCGACCTGCGCCGAAGCCGGCGTGCTGGGGGCGCTTGCCGGCGTGCTCGGCTCGATGATGGCGCTGGAGACGATCCGCGAGATCGTCGGGTTCGGCGAAGGCCTGGTCGGCAAGCTGCTGATGATCGACGCGCGCAACATGCGCTTCGAAACGCTGCGCTACACGCGCGATCCGCTGAATCCGCTCAACGGCGATGCGCTGACGATCACAGATCTCAGCGCGCACCGGTGATTATCAGTGGCCTGTAGCCCGGGCGAGCGCAGCGACCCCGGGTCTTTCCCCGCATATCGCTGCGCTCATGCGGGCTACAACGGCGGTCCGTAGGGTGGGCAAAGCGATAGCGTGCCCACCATCACGAGTCGTGGTGTAGTTGGTGGGCACGGCGCTTGCGCGCCTTTGCCCACCCTACAATCCTTGTCCGCCGATCACGACCTGACCGTCGCCGGCTGCGCCGTCGGAATGCGTTCCAGCCGGCGATCCTGGCCGACGATGAGAGCGCAGATCGCCGTCATCAACGGTCCCACCGCCAGGAACAACAGTCCGATATTGGCGCTGCCAGTGGCGTCCTTGATGAGACCGTAGATCGACGGACCGAACCAACCGCCAAGGTTGCCGAGCGAGTTGATCATGGCGAGACCGCCCGCCGCGGCGACACCGGTCAGCATGGCGCTCGGGATCGACCAGAAGATCGGGATCAGCGATTGCTGGCCCATCATGGCGATGCACAGCGCGATCATGGTGATGGCAGGATGACCGGTCCCGATGAGGGCAGCGGTCGCCAGCCCTCCCGCAGCCACCAGGGCTGCTCCGGACAGATGCCATTTGCGCTCGCCGCTGATGTCGGAGTGGTAGCCCCAAGCGATCATCGCCACGAAAGCGCAGACATAGGGCAATGCCGATACGAGCCCGATCCACTGGGTGCCGACGCCGAGCTCCTTCACGATCAAGGGCAGGAAGAAAACCAGGCCGTAAGAGGAAATGTTCTGGCCGAAATAGGCGAGCGTGAGCAGCCACATCTTGTAGTCGCTGAAGGCATCGACGAGCGAGAACTTGCGGACCGCCTCCTTTTGAGCCTGCTCGGACTCCAGACGCTTCTGCAGCCAGCCCCGCTCCTCGGTGTTCAGCCAGTTCGCCTCATGCGGCCGGTCGGTCAGGAACAGGTAGAAGACGACGCACATGATGATCGGCGGCACCCCCTCGATGACGTAGAGCCACTGCCAGCCGTGCAGCCCGGCCAGACCATGCATTTGCAGCAGCAGCCCGCCGAGCGGCGGTCCGATGAACAGCGAGATCACGCTGGCGGACTGGAACAGGCCCATCATCCGCGAGCGGTAGAACGAGGGAAACCACCACGTCATGTAGAGCAGCACGCCCGGATAGAAGCCGGCCTCTGCGAGCCCGAGCAGGATGCGGTTGCCGTAGAAGCTCCATTCGTTCCAGACGAAGGCGGTGATGGCGGCGATGATGCCCCAGGTGATGAGGATGCGGGCGATCCATCGGCGCGCGCCGATCGTGTGGAGGATCAGGTTACTAGGAATTTCCGCGATGAAATAGCCCAGGAAGAACAGACCGGCGCCGAAACCGAACACTGCATTGGAGAAGTGCAGATCGTCGACCATGGTGGTCGCGGCCATGCCGACATTCGAGCGGTCGAGGTAAGCGCAGAAGTAGCCGAGCATGAGCAGCGGCATCAGCCGCCATGTCACTTTTCTCATGGTCTGCCGCTCGATCGGCGCTATTCCATCGAGCGTTTGGTTGCTTGTATCCACGCTTGCTTCCTCCTGTCTTTTTAAGACCGCCACTGGAGAAAGCTGTCAGTGTGAGGCCAACTCGCCTCACGGAAGACTGCCCGCGCTGTGCTTAAGCTCCCAAAATCGACCCCTTTCGGTGTCCAACCTTGATCCGGTGCCGGCTGATGCGGGCTATTAGGGTCGAGCAATGACCCGGGTCAAGGTTGGGTCCGGGCAAGGGTGGCATGCGCAGGCAGGCTCACGATCATGTCATCGCAGCCGTCAGCGCACCCGTTCGTAGGGTGGGCAAAGCGTAAGCGTGCCCACCATCACGAGTCATGCTGTTGATAGATGGTGGGCACGGCGCCCTGTCCGGCGTAGCTCGAAGAGCGAAGGCGGATGCGCGCCTTTGCCCACCCTCAAGGCCGTTACGTCTTCTCGCTGTCCATATGCGCAAGCTGCGCATCCGGATAGCGGTTGCCGGCGGCGACGCCCGGCGGGAACGCTTCCGCCAGCGCCGCGAGATGCGCAGCGGTCAGCTCCACGTTCAGCGCACCGAGTGCTTCCGTCAGCCGCTCGCGGCGACGGGCGCCGACCAACGGCACGATGTCGTTGCCCTGTGCCGCGACCCAGGCGATCGCGACCTGCGCCGGTGAGGCGCCGACCTCTACGGCGATCGCGCGCAATTGCTCAACCAGCGCGAGGTTGCGGTCGATGTTCGCGTCCTGGAAGCGCGGGCTCATGCGGCGGAAATCCTGCGCCTCGGAGCGATCCTTCGACCAGTGGCCGCTGATCAGCCCGCGCGACAGCACGCCATAGGCGGTGATGCCGATGCCGAGCTCGCGGCAGGTCTTTAGGATGTCGCTCTCGATGCCGCGCGACACCAGTGAATATTCGATCTGCAAATCGACGACCGGATGCACCGCCTGAGCGCGGCGGATGGTGTCTGAGCCGACCTCGGAGAGGCCGATATGCCTGATCCAGCCGGCCTTGATCATGTCGGCCATCGCGCCGATCGTTTCCTCGATCGGAACATTCGAATCGAGCCGCGCCGGCCGGTAGATGTCGATCGCCTCGATGCCGAGCCGCTGCAACGAATAGGCGACGAAATTCTTCATCGCGGCGGGCCGGCTGTCGTAGCCGTTGAAGCCGCGCTTGGGATCGCGCAGCGCGCCGAATTTCACCGAGATCAGCGCGTTGTGGCGGCTCTGCGAGGACAGCGCCTCGCGGATTAGCATCTCGTTGTGACCCATGCCGTAGAAATCTCCGGTGTCGAGCAGCGTAATGCCGGCCTCCAGCGCGGCATGGATGGTGGCAATGCTCTCGCCGCGATCGGCGGGGCCATAAGCGTCCGACATGCCCATGCAGCCGAGGCCGATGCTCGAAACGACGGGGCCGGTCTTGCCGAGTTTGCGCGTGTCCATGGCTGTTCTCCTGGCAATGGCGGCGGGCATCCCGCGCCGAATTGTGCCGCCGATATGAGGCATTTCGATTACGCCGATAAGGTGGACAATTCGGAATAGCTTGTTCACAATAGTGAACAATGAGCGATCTCGACCTGCGCGATCTCGAAGCCTTCGTTGCCGTCGCCCGCACCCGGAATTTCCGGCGCGCGGCCCAGGAGAGCCGCGTCTCCGTCTCGGGCCTCAGCCAGCGGCTGCGCGACATGGAGGAGCGGCTTGGGGTGCGGCTGGTCAATCGCACCACCCGCAGCGTCGCATTGACCGAGGCCGGTGAAATGCTGCTGGCGCGCGTTGCGCCTGCGATGTCCGACGTCAACGCGGCACTCGACGAGGTGCGTGGTCTGCGCGGGGTGGCATCGGGCCGGTTGCGCATCAATGCGCCGCCGCCCGCGGTCGATCTTGTGCTGGCGCCGATGCTTGCGCCGTTCCTGCAGGCCTTTCCACAGATCGAGCTCGAGATCGTCGGTCAGAGCGGCTGCATCGATATCGTCGAGGCCGGCCACGATGCGGGCGTCCGTTACGGCGAGCATCTCGAGCGGGACATGATCGCGATCTCGCTCGGCCCGCCGCAGCGTTACGCGCTGCTCGCCTCCCCCGGCTATCTGGCGCGGCACGGCAAGCCGAAACATCCGCGGGAGCTGCTCGACCACGCCTGCATTCGCGTTCGCTTCTCCAGCGGCGCGATGCTGGATTGGGAGTTCGAGAAGGCCGGCCGCGTGGTGAAGATATCGCCGCCCGCCAAGCTGGTGGTGAATCATCCTGCGCCGGCCATGCGCGCGGCCTGTGACGGCGTCGGTTTCTGGCTCACCTTCCGCGACCAGGCGAGCGAGGCGATCGTCTCCGGCGAGCTGATCAGCGTGCTCGACGACTGGTGCGCGCCGTTCCCCGGCCCGTTCCTGTATTACCCCAGCCGTCGCCAGCTCCCGCCCGCGCTCGCGGCATTCATCGCGTTCGTGGGTGAATGGCGAAAGCAGGAGAGGAAGAAAGAGCGAGAGAAGTAAATCCGCTGTCGTCCTGGACAAGCGAGCGCCTTGCGGCGCGCAGCGCCGTCAAGTAGCGAGCGCGATCCAGGACCCATTACCACAGGGAGTTGTTGTAGCCGGCGCTGTTGCCACAGCGTGCCACAACAACTGCGCCCTGTGGTTATGGGTCCTGGCTTTCGCCAGGACGACAGCTGAGTGTGTGGCGCTCGACGTTGCTTGCCGCATACGCGCCATGCGCGTTTTGCCCGTCGTGTTAATCTGTCGCACCTACCGACGCTTGCGCCGTCGAGCAAATCAGTGGCCTTTTTTCGCGCGTCCCGCGCTCACACAGAGGGGCGCTTCGCGATCGTCACGAAACGTGGTGCGGGATGCGATGGATGCGCAGGCAGCGCCAGACGAGCGCTGCCGACGCATACGGCAAAGACGCGTGGTCCTGATCTCCCGACGCTGGGATCAAGTCTCGAGCGATGATCTTGAGACGACGGTGGCTAAAAAGCCCGGACACCGGGGAGAGCGCGCCATAAGCCGTAAAACCATTGCGCAGGGAATGCCGGCTGTTCCGGCGTACCTGTGGTGACTTGCTTGCGTGCTTTCTTCACTTGCACGCAAGGCTGCGGGTGCGTTGTGCATCCGGCATTCCCTGCGCCCTCTGTTCTTCAGGAGGGACGATGATGATGCAGAACCCGGGCATTTCATGCCGCGGGAATGCTGCCACTCGTCGTTGCGCGGAGATGTTTGAAACTTGAATCAGAATTGTAGGGTGGGCAAAGCGAAGCGTGCCCACCATCGTGAGCAGACCGTCGAAGGTGGGCACGGCGCTATCGCGCCTTTGCCCACCCTACAAAATCGCAGCTCACAACATGCTTGGCAGCACGCGATCCGGCGGCTTGTGGTTGTCGAGGAAGGTGCGGATGTTGATGATCACCTTCTCGCCCATCTCGACGCGGCCTTCGATGGTGGCCGAGCCCATATGCGGCAGCAGCGCCACCTTGCCTTGCTTGGCGAGGCGCACCAGCTTCGGGTTCACCGCGGGCTCGTTCTCGAATACGTCGAGACCCGCGCCGCCGATGTCGCCGCCCTCGATCAGCTTGATCATGGTTTCTTCGTCGATCACCTCGCCGCGCGCGGTGTTGACGATATAGGCGTCCCTGCGGATCAGCTTCAGGCGCCGCGCCGAGAGCAGATGGAAGGTCGCCGGCGTGTGCGGACAATTCACCGAGATGATGTCCATCCGCGCCAGCATCTGGTCGAGGCTTTCCCAATAGGTCGCGCCCAATTCCTCTGATATCACGGGCGCGACGGGGCGGCGGTTGTGATAGTGGATCTGCAGGCCGAAGGCGCGGGCGCGTCGCGCTACCGCTTGTCCGATGCGGCCCATGCCGACAATGCCGAGGCGTTTTCCCCCGATGCGATGGCCGAGCATCCAGGTCGGCGACCAGCCCGCCCAGTGCTTGCCTTCGGTGAGGATCGAGGTGCCCTCGATCAGGCGGCGCGGCACCGCGAGGATCAGCGCCATCGTCATGTCGGCGGTGTCCTCGGTCAGCACTTTCGGCGTATTCGTCACCGTGATGCCGCGCGCATGCGCCGCGACCACGTCGATATTGTCGACGCCATTGCCGAAATTGGCGATCATCTTCAGCTTGCAGTCGGGATGCTTGAGGAATTCCTCGTTGATCACGTCGGTGACGGTCGGCACCAGCACGTCGGCGGTGCGCACCGCTTCCGCGATCTGCTCCGCCGTCAGCGGCGTATCGTCGAGATTGAGCTTGGCATCGAACAGCTCGCGCATGCGGGTCTCGATGGAGTCCGGCAATTTGCGGGTGACGACGACGAGGGGCTTCTTCTTAACCGACATGTCCTGCTCACATGAGGTCGTTTAGACCCCATTAACCCGGGTGTTCGAAACTGCGTTGCCGCTCGGTCCCGGCGCCTCCTTGGGTTCCATCCTGTCCCTTGGAAGCCGTCGTTCAAAGGGCTTCGGGCGCGTCTTGGTTAAAGCGTTCCGTCCTCTCTAGCAGAAGGCCGGGCCAAGACAAGAACTCCGGCAAGCCTTGAGCCAGCACGGCGGGGCGAACGGGGCGGGGGAATTTGGGGATCAGGCGCGGGTTCGGTTCTTAGCTCGAAGCATTTGAGTGGGCCGATCTCGGCAGGAGACGGGTTGATGGCGTTCTGGCGTTTTAGTCTGGTCGCGGTGCTTGCTGGCCTGTTGCTCGGTGCCTCCGTCAGCACCGGCTATACCGCCAAGGACGCCGCGGTCACGACGAGCGGGCTGCCCGTTCCGCGTTATGTCAGCCTGAAATCCGATCATGTGAATGTGCGGGCCGGCCCGACCAAGGACAATGACGTGGCCTGGGTCTATACGCGCACCGGTCTTCCCGTTGAAATCACCGCCGAGTTCGAGAACTGGCGCCGCGTGCGCGACTCCGAGGGCGCGGAAGGCTGGGTCTATCACTCGCTGCTGTCGGGACGCCGCACCGCCGTCGTCACCATGAAGCGCAAGGATGATCTGGCGCCGCTCTATGATCGCGCAGATAGCTCCAGCGCCGTTGCCGCGCGGCTGCAGGCCGGCGTGGTCGCGCAGGTGAAGAAATGCGACCAGCACTGGTGCCACATCGAGGGCAACGGTTTCGACGGCTGGATCGAGCAGCAGCGCCTCTGGGGCGTCTACGCCGACGAGCAGGTGAATTGACGCGCGAAAAGCGCGTCATTCCGGGGCGCGTCGAAGACGCGGACCCGGAATGACGATCCAATAATTAGCGTGAAAAGATCAGCGCTTCTTGCGCAGGCGTACGACCATGTCGACGCGGGCGATCTCGTAGCCCTCGGGCACGTCGGGCATCTTCGACAACACCAGATGCGGATCGGGAATATCGACCAGCTCGTGATTGTTCTCGAGATAGAAGTGGTGATGGGCCGACACGTTGGTGTCGAAATAAGTCTTGGTGCCGTCGACCGAGACCTGACGGAGCAGGCCAGCGTCGGTGAGCTGGTTCAGCGTGTTGTAGACGGTGGCGAGCGACACGGGAACCTTGGCGAGGGTGGCTTCCTCGTAGAGCATTTCGGCGGTCAGATGACGGGCGCCCTTGCCGAACAGCAACCAGCCGAGCGCCATGCGCTGCCGCGTCGGACGCAAGCCCGCCGCCTGCAACATTTCGTTGACGTCATGCCAGGGGCAGCCGGTCAGCGCGGGCTGGTGGCCCGCCCGGGTATGCGCGGTGTCATCGTTCAATTCTGAACGGGTATCGGTCGTTTCCACTTGCGGCACCGCACTCTTCCAATCCGGACTATCTCGCCGAAATATATGGAGGAAATTCCTTAGATGCAAGTTTTTCGCAACTAGAGGGGGCCCAAGTCAAGCCCCCGGAACGTATCCCAAGATGCGGCGATTTACCCGGTAACGGGCACTTTGCCGCGGGTCTGGGCCTATGATAGAGACCGGGCGGACCCGGTTGACCGGTTTCGGCACAGCGACGCGCCAGCAACCTTAAGGCCCTCTTGGCCCTCCGGAATTCGCGCCGAACGGCAGTCGTTTTGGCGCGCTTCCCACCATATAAAGCGGGTCCCACTCGCGGCAAACGCTCAATCGGGAATTGTAGAAGAAGGCACTTTGATATGCTCAATCGGCGCAGCGGATATGAATATGAGGATTTGCTGGCATGCGGCCGTGGCGAGATGTTCGGCCCGGGCAACGCCCAATTACCGCTGCCGCCGATGCTGATGTTCGACCGCATCGCTGAGATCAGCGAGACCGGGGGCGAATTTCGCAAGGGCATCGTGCGCGCCGAGCTCGACGTCAAGCCGGACCTCTGGTTCTTCGGCTGCCACTTCAAGAACGATCCCGTCATGCCGGGCTGCCTCGGGCTGGATGCCATGTGGCAGATGGTCGGGTTCTATCTCGGTTGGATTGGCGGCGAGGGCCGTGGCCGGGCGCTCGGGCTGGGCGAACTCAAGTTCGGCGGCCAGATCATGCCGGACGCCCGTAAGGTTGTGTACAATGTCGACATCAAACGGGTAATGCGTTCAAAGCTGGTGCTCGGCATCGCCGACGGGTGGCTTTCGGTGGACGACCAGATTATTTATCGCGCCAAGGACTTGAAGGTCGGCCTGTTCAAGCAGGGCACGGCCCCGACGTGAACAAAGACGGCGTGCAACACGACACAGTGACAGGCAGGGTGAGGCGAACATCATGAGGCGGGTTGTCATCACCGGGATGGGAATTGTCTCGTCCATCGGAAACAACACCCAGGAAGTGCTTGCGAGCCTTCACGATGCCAGGTCCGGCATTACGCGTGCGGAAAAATACGCCGAGCTCGGTTTCCGGTCGCAGGTGCAAGGTGCACCGACGCTCGATCCATCCGGCATTATCGACCGCCGCGCCATGCGCTTCCTCGGCGAGGGCGC
>Ga0210401_10000217_pt1 | contig 71867 bp, 97 predicted proteins | sample IncBWH32MmetaG_FD_150866 | JGI IMG/M metagenome (GOLD analysis project Ga0210401, IMG submission 150866) | Forest soil microbial communities from Barre Woods Harvard Forest LTER site, Petersham, Massachusetts, United States - Inc-BW-H-32-M | ecosystem: Environmental > Terrestrial > Soil >...
GCTAGGCGGTGGGCTCGGCGGTGTACTCGGCGGTGTACTCGGCGGTGCGCTCGGCGGTGGGCTCGGCGGTGTACTCGGCGGTGCGCTCGGCGGTGGGCTCTAATTGGTCGAACTATCTAGGCGGTCAGTTCTGGGTTTCATGGCAAGGTTTTCTGGCCTTTCTTCGAGAGGTTTGCAATCTCGAATTCGAATCAGACATTTGGGGACGCGAAAAGGCTTACGCCGATGCGCAAACTTCCGCTGGCTGGTGGTGGCCGCACAAAGACTTTGTGATGGTTTGCAATCGTCCGGAATTTATCCGGCGCGACGAACAAGGAAGATTGCACTCTGACCGAAGCATGTCGATTCGCTTCCGTGATGGATGGGGTTTGTGGCACTGGCATGGAGTCGAAGTTAACGAGCAAATTATCCTCAAGCCGTATGAGTTGAAAGCGAAACAGGCGCTAGGTGAACAGAACGCCGAAGTACGCCGCGTAATGATCGAACGCATCGGCATGGAACGCTTTCTTTCTGAGGCTGGCGCGAGCCAAATCCACCGGCATGATAGAGGCGATTTGTTCTCCATTGATCTTCCTGGCGACCCAGAGAATGTTATGCGGGTCGTGCGCGTTACAGACCCGTCCACATCAAGGGTTTATTTTCTCCGTGTTCCTCCGACAATTGAACGTGCCGATGACGCCGTGGCGTGGACTTTTGGCTTTGACTTGACGAAGCAGTACCGGCCAATCATTGAGACATAACTGTGAGCTTCATCAAGCCAGTAGAAGAGTGGAGAGACCAGTGCAAGGCAAGAATGGCGCTGGCAGGGAAAGATACACCCCTCTACCAGATGCTCGCTGGACACTTGAAGATGTACGAGGAACTTCTTGAGTCCATGCGCAAGTGCCATGAGCCTGCCCAAAAGAGTTTGATGCCGCGTGAACCGGGCCAAGAGGGATGAGCATTTTGATTATCCAAGCAGATGCGCGTTCTATTCCACTGGCTGACAAATCAGTCCATTGCGTTGTGACCTCACCACCCTATTGGGGCTTGCGGGATTATGGCGTGGCCGGACAACTCGGGCTCGAGAAAACACCGGAAGAGTACATCGCGCAGATGGTCGAGGTATTCCGCGAAGTGAAGCGAGTTCTGCGCGATGACGGGACGATTTGGGTCAACATGGGTGATTCCTACCAGGGCGGCAATCGCGGTGAGTACGGCAAGACGCGAGGAGGCAACGGAATCCAGCAAACAAATCCGGGCAGTGACACGATTGGAGCGCCGAATAGGTTCCCGATCCCCGGACTCAAAGCGAAAGATTTAGTTGGTATTCCGTGGATGCTGGCCTTCGCGCTTCGCGCTGATGGATGGTATCTACGCAGCGACATCATCTGGTCGAAGCCGAATCCGATGCCGGAGAGTGTCAGCGATCGCCCAACCAAGGCCCACGAATATATTTTTCTACTCTCCAAAAACGAAAGGTACTACTACGACGTCGACGCAATTCTTGAGCCGGTCAGTGAGAACACACACATGCGGCTGAGTCAGAACCTTGCTCGGCAGGTGGGCTCACATCGTGCAAACGGGGGCGGTAAAACAAATGGGCCAATGAAGGCCGTTGGCCGTAAGGCAAAGCAGGATGAAACGGGGAATCGGCGGTACACCGGATTCAATGAGCGATGGAAAGTAAAGCATAACGCGAGTTTTGACGCATCGGTTTGTCTACCAGTGACAGAGCGCAACAAGCGGTCAGTATGGACGGTGAATGCTCAAGGATTCGCGGAAGCCCACTTCGCCACGTTCCCCGAAGAATTAATCAAGCCCTGCATCCTAGCCGGGTGTCCTGCAGGTGGGATAGTTCTCGATCCGTTCATGGGTAGCGGAACAACAGCGCTCGTCGCGCGAAACCTGCAATGTAATGCGGTCGGACTCGAGTTGAACGCAGCGTACATCGAGATTGCGAAAAGAAGGCTCGCACAAGAAGTGCTTGACTTTAAGTAGATGTTGAGCGAGGATTCTGCGCGTTCCGGTGCCTGCTAGTTTCATACCCACCTTCACGGGCGGCGCGTGAGACTGGATGGGCACCGGACACAAAGACCGCCCGTGACTAGTAAAATATTGGCAATAATATAGTTGACGAATCAAGGCGGTAAGGTCAGCATATTAGTTGCCAGTGAAAGGAAAATTCACTGGTATGCTCTTTGTAAGTGCTCCAATCCCGTACTTCTTAGTGAGGGAGATCGAAGGGAGTCAAATGCTTGAACTTGACCCCTATTATTTTTACTGGCTCGCCAGAACAGTGCATGAGTGCCTAATCGGAATGGGGCTAACTCCACCCGCTCCGGTCCCGGTATTCGCCGGGAAATATGCATTGGAAGAGTTCGTTGGCAAGGACAAGCAGGATTTTCTACCAAAATCAAAAGAAAAGGCTAAAGAAATCATAAGCCAAATCAACGCTTTGATTGAGCCTTTACCTCTAAAACAAGGAAACATCCTCATAACGCCAGAGGAGTATGCATTCTTCCACGCGACTATTATGGAGTTTGAGGGGCAGATAAAAGAAGAGTACAAGCATTTGTACGTTTTGTGCGTGGAAGACCAACGACTCCTGAGTGCCTATGTTCTTGTCGAGCAGATTGAAAAGGCTGTTGCTCCAAAGACTTGGAAGTATATGTCCAAAGCCGCTAGGGGGGACCTAGAAGAATCAGGTCATTGTCTAGCTTTCGAGCGATATACAGCATCCGGTTTTCACATCCTTCGCAGTGTGGAATCGATTATCCGAGAGTATATCGTGGCCTGCGGCGTAACCCTCAAGGACAGTGATAGAAATTGGGGCAAATATGCCGAAATACTCAGAGGGAATGGAGCGGCCCATGAAGTCACAAATATGATTGATAACCTCAGAACGGATGACCGTAATACGCTAATGCACCCGGAGAAATTCCTGAACCAAGACGACGCCATTGGGTTGTTCAACCTTTGTCAGACAGCCCTAGACCGCTTGATAAACGATATGGAAAAACGAGGTTACGCGAAAGAGTTCAAACTATGAAAAAGACCAATGAGTATGCGGCGTTCAACGATCTAGCGAAGAAACTCGTTTCCGTTCCGCATAGTGAGGTGAAAGCAAAACTGGACGCGGAAGAACAAGCGAGAAAGCGGAAGAAATCTAAGAAATCTTCCGCTTCCCGCGAGGCAGTCTAGTTGGACAGGCTAGGCGTCGCACCGACCTTGCCAGTGACTTCGGCATAGGTCAGACGCTTTCCGAGGATGTGAGAGGCAACGTGCTCGAATCGCAGACCATCGTGAGCCAGTTTCCGGAAGTTGTACCGGAACACCTGTTCATCAAGATAGCGGAACAAGTGGAAAGGTTCCACGCTGATATAAGTTCCCTTGAGTTGACGCTTGAACAGGCTCCAGAAATTTTCCAGCCCGTTGGTGTGAACCTGTCCGTCAACGTAGCGTTCCGCATGGTCAATGACCTTGTGCTCGAACCCTTGCTGCTTGAGTCCCTGATAGGACATGAGCGCATCGGTGTAGATCGCGCTGCCTGCCTTGACGTGAGCGCGAATATTGGATTGGAGCGCGTGCTTTTTGCGGTTGCCGACTACTGCGGCGCGAACCTCACCACCACGCTCAAGGATTCCCATGACGGCGGTTTTGTCTTTGGTGCCAGTCTCGGTAATCCGGCGCTTGTGTTTATCGGCGTGCATGAATCGGGCCGCACCACCAACGAAAGTTTCGTCTACTTCGACTTCGCCATCGGGACCACCGAGTTTCAGGAACGAGCGGGTCTGCATCGCAAGGCGAATGCGGTGGAGCATGAACCATGCGGACTTTTGGGTGATGCCGAGAGCGCGAGCCACTTCATAGGAACTGACGCCGTTCTTGCAGTTCGCAATCATCCAGATAGCGACGAGCCACTTGTCGAGGGGGAGCGCAGAATCCTCAAGGATAGTCCCGACCTTGGCCGAGAACTGCCGTTTGGTGTGGACGCTCTTGCACTGCCACTTGCGTTGATTCTTGAGGAACACAACGTCCTCGCGGCCACAAGTAGGGCAGACCACAACGCCGTCCGGCCAACGCAGTTTGACCATGAACTTGAGGCAGTTATCGGCGTCCGCGAAGTGGATTATGGCTTGTTGGAGTGTCTTTGGCTTGGTGCTCATGGCGTCCCTCACAAGACAAATAGTACCTTAGCCCGTTTGATTTGTCAAGTATATTGTTGCCAAAATATTTATGTTAAGGTTCTCGCAACGTGCCCTCAGTTCATTTCACTTGCATCCGTTGCGACAAGTCCATCACGGAGGAGTGCAAGACTCCAAACCATCGGTGCAAGCGCGGACTCTGTCGGCCATGCGTGCGCGAGATTCTAGCTGAGGCTTACGCGACTTCGGAGCACGGGACCATCTCACGGGTATACGAGCAGATCATCCGAAAAGTGGAACGAGCGAAAAGGAGAGCGAATGGCAACAAAAGGAAAAAAGTCCAGCCCCAAAAAGAAGTCATCGCAGCCTGATGGTCCACGAGTCGTGCCGCCAAAGAAGACGGGCAAGCGCGGCATCGGACCTGCACCGTTGGATGAGGTCAAGGATTTTGACCAACCAGTGAAGAAGGAATCCGTCGCTCCCGCGCAAGAAGGTAGCCTGCTTGCCGAGCAACCGCCCAAGCCCACCGTGGTAGGCGACCGAATTCAGATGCACTTTTTGAAGCCGACATTCTCGAAGACGAAGAAGGGTGTGCGTCTCGTCGCCCTGCATCTCTCTTTCGCGCTGACTGAGGAGCACACTTCGGACAGCCTCTTGCCCAAGGGCATCCGTGAATCATGGGAAGTCATCTCGAAGCACGGTCGCAAGAAACTCGATTTGGTAGGCATCCCCGGCCAGCGTGCGGTGTTCTACATGACGCACGATATTGACGACGCGAAACTCACGCTGCCAGCCGCCGAGGTAACGAACGTCTCGCTTGCCGTGATCCAGAAAAAGGGTGACGGCGAAGCGCAGAAATTCATCCGGCTGTCGTTCAGGCTGCAAGTTCCTGTCACGCATGAGGTCGAAAAGTTCGCCGTGCTAAATTATGGGGCGGACTGGTGGATTCAACTGGAAGAGACGGACGAGCCCCTGTTTGGGGAAGAAGACGAAGAGTAATTGCCTTTGCTGCGCAGAAACGATTTGTGCGAGGACGCGGTCCACGTGATGAAGTACCAGATCATGCGAGCCAACGGAATCGAGACATGGAGCGACTTCGAGCGAGACGTGATTCAGGGACTCACGAATCGCATCTGCGCAGGACACAAAGGATTGGATTGGCACAAGGTTCGAGAAATGGTTCTAGGACTTTTCCACTCGGAGAATTAAGTGCCGTGGGACCGAAAAAAGTACCCGAAGAATTGGGAGCGAGTAGTCGCAAGAGTCGCTGCTCGCTCCGGGGGACGTTGCGAATGTTCAGGCCAGTGCGGACTTCACAGATTCACCGGAGGGCCAAGAAGATGCGTCGAGCGCAACGGAGAGCCAGCCAAGTTTGCCCGAGGCCGGATAATCCTCACGACAGCGCATCTCTGCAAGTGCGTACCGAAGTGCGGCAACATGCGGCACCTGAAACACATGTGTCAACGTTGTCATTTGCGCGTGGACCGTTTCCATCATCTAGCGAATAGGCGTAAACGTTTCGAGCAGGAGACCGGACAGAAAAGGATTTTTGAGCGATGAAGAAGAAACCCGATATCTCCGTATCAGTCGGCGGTTACGATTGTACTGGCGATGGCAAGTGGACTGTCGAAGATTTCTACGCGGTCGCCGCAGCGTTTACCGATGCAGCTCGAGCATTGGAGAAGAAAGCGCACGGCCAGATCGACGAAGATGGTCTCGTCAACATCGGCTTAGACTTCGGTGGTCCCTTCAACGAAAAGACCGGACTCCCCAAACTTCCGCGCAATCCCGGAGACGCAAAGCCTGGCGCTTCGGACATCAAGTGCGAATTCTGCTCAAAGCTGGCCAGTTTCATTATCAATAAGCATGCGGTCTGCATGGAGCATCGAGGGAAGGCATGACACAAGCGAGCCTATTCGACAATCCCGAAGTAGGCCGCGCACGCCGCGCTGACCCAGACACTGCCAAAGCAGCGGCAAGGACTGTCTCTGTCTCGGACCTTGAATCCAAAGTACTGGAAACGCTTCGGCGCTTCGGAGGCATGACGACTCACGAACTAGCTGAATATCTTGATCTTTCATTGGTGAGTATCTCGCCACGCATGGCGCCTCTGCGGTCCAAAAGGTTTGTGGTGGATTCTGGCGAACGGCGCAAGGGGCCATCAGGCGTTAGGTCCATTGTCTGGACAATCTGCTAAGAAAGGGAGAGCGGGTGAGCCTGAAAAGGTTGTAGGATGTAGACCATCGGGCAGTGAAATCGAAAACAAAGAGAGGAACACAGAATGAGACCACAAGAATGGGGACTTTCAAGAAAAGAAAAGTTTTTTTTCTGCATCGCAGGCATCCTTCTGGGAGGCTTGGCTAATGGGTTTGCATCGTTCGTTCTTGCTGTACTGGCGGGATGCCTTGTCACATTTTCGATCATGGCACCGGACAGCGAGACGCCGATGTTTCGCGTGAACTGGAGAAAGTTCATAACTCGATTCGCGTTCATGTACGGCATCACCTTGGCAGTCATGTTTCTGGGCGGTTGCAGCGCCGCATTTCTTGGAGTCATCAGCGGGTTGCTGCCGGCGCTCGCTGCCGCTGTCGAAGCTGCGGTTAGCTTCGTAGCATCGCTAGAAGGGAAAACGGTCAGTCCAACCTTGAGTGCTGCGGTTCAGAAATGGGCCGCAAACGTCGCCGGCCTAATCACAAACTTGCAGAACATCATCTCAGCCGCTCAAGGTGCCGCTACCACGAGCGTCATTGCCGCAATTCAGGCCGCGATGCAGGCGATCAGTTCGGCCATGTCGAGCATCTTGTCCGAGTTCAACGTTACCGACAGCGCGACAGTCAGCAAGTTCACTTCGCTTGTTGGCCTCGGCATCGCACTCGTCGAGACCATCCTTGGACTGATTCCGGTCGCGCAAGCGAAGCTGGCGGCTATCGAAAAGGCTGGCGCTTCGAAAGAACAACTCGCAGCCGAGGACAAGGAAGTCAGCACTCACCTCAAGAACGCTCACAAGGCGATGCAAGAGGCTTTCGTCGTTATCAGAACTTCGCCTACAGCAAATCCCGATGTAAACGCCGCTTTGCTGGAATTGCCTGTAGCATTGCCGTAGTTCCACTCTTACCAGCCTAGAGCGTCCAGTGGCGACTGGCTGTGAGTACGTTCCGCTGGCAGAGGGTACAGCGCAAGCCAAGGCCCTCTGTGACGAATTTCCAAGAGAGCGCCGAGTGTCTTTCTAGAAGACGTGCTCAACTAGTCCGGTGAGGGAACCTCGGCTACCTATCACTGGCAAAAAGAGGACACATGAAATTCGGGAAATTAGCACCAAAGCGGTCTCTCAAGACTCTGGCGTTGAGCAATTACATGAAGGCATCTGCGGTCGCTTTCCCGCCAGCGCACGCATGGGAGAGAAATATTCCCTACGGGATGCTGCTCAATGATTCGCTCGGCGACTGTGTGATCGCCGGCTGCTCGCATCTAGAAATGGCGTGGCAGTCTGTGGCACACGCGGGCGACACGCCATTCGTGCCGACAGACGACCAAGTGACTGCGGACTACTCAGCGGTCGGCGGATACGTCAAAGGCGATTCATCCACAGACCAAGGCTGCAACATGCTGGACGCGATGCACTACGGACTGCGCACTGGCTTTGTAGGTCGCCCGCCGTGGCAAAGTTTCGCAACGCTCGACGTACAGAACGTGGACCAAGTAAAAGCAGCCGTCTATATCTTCTGCGGTGTCCCGATTGGATTCAGCGTGCCTCAATCGATGGTAGATGAGATGAACGCTGGCATCGAGCCGACTTTCAAATTCGTTCCGAATGACAAACCATCCGGTGAGGGACACTGCGTACTCATCGTTGGCTATGGTCGCTCAGGCATCGCACTCATCTCTTGGGGCAAGGTATACCGTCCATCATGGGACTTCTTCTTGCAGAACACTGACGAGGCGTACTGCGTGAGTTCGAAAGACTGGCTCAAGGCCAGCGGGATCTCGCCGACCGGCGTGGATATTGACGGACTCGTGCAAGACCAAGCTGTGATTTTAGCTGCCTAAGTTTGCCGTGCCGTGAAGACGGCGGAAAGGCGGAAGTGGTCCCACGTTAGGAGGCTGCGAGCGTCCCCTCGACAACCGACTGCTCGCAGTCTCCACCCCACTCAACGCGAAAGGAAAAGTTAGATGAGACCTTTTATTGCAGCCTTATTCTTGGTGTTCTTTGGAGCCGAGCAGCAAATGGTTGCTCCGAAAGTGGAGCACAAGAAACACGAAACGACGCAGACCTACGACGAAGTGATTCGCTCTTGCCCGGCAGGGTATGAGGGACATTTCGTGGACATCAACGCGGGATTCGACTATTCATCCTTTTGGAGTTCCTCTGGATATTTCACCTACCCCGAAAGCGGTGGACAACTAGCTTACGCGGTGTGCTTCGACAAGAAGTTCATGGACGAGATACGCAAGAATCCCGAGTTACTGGCACAGCGACCTGCTCCACCGAAACCTGTTTGAAAGGAAAGGAATTCATGGACAGCATAAGTGAAGCCCGGTTAGCTCTTGTTCATCCAGAAACATCGCGCCGCATCCATCAGTTGGAGGACATGCTCTCTTTTAAGATCGGTGTGAGTCAAGGATTGCGAACATGGTCCCAGCAAGATTCTTTATGGCAAGAAGGACGCAACCCGGACGGTAGTTACATTGACCCCATTCATCACACTGGCGTAGTCACAAATGCCAAGGGCGGGGAATCCATGCATAATTTTGGGATTCCGGTTGACGTGTTCCCTGTAGGAGATGACGGAAAACCGGACTGGAATGGTAAAGATGAGAAGTGGGCCGAGATATTAGCCAAAGCACCGTCCTGTGGACTGGCCGAGGGCGCGAAATGGCGCACATTCCCTGACGAGCCACACCTGTACCCACAGGAATGCCCTGCAGACCCTACGGATGAGATACGGGCACTCATGGCTTCCGGTGGCTTACAAGCCGTTTGGAGCGCGATATTGCCACTGGGCAACAATGTAGAGAACGTAGCCGATGCCGTAAACCCAGACTGACCATGAAGCAAACTCTCGCCAGCCTCACGAATCTTTCCCGCCTCGCCCCGCAGTCGCACTTCATGTCTCTGGCAAAAGCAGCCGAGTACGAGAACCTGTCAGCCTACAGCCCGACCAACATCCTCGCGTGGCTCAAGAACGTGGGGCTGTACTGGCTCGGCGCAAAGCATCCATTTCTGACTTATGCAGCACCGTCCACCGGCATCTTCCCCATGGACAACCAGGTAAAAATCAGCGTGGCAGGTGATTGGGGAAGCGGAACAAATGAAGCCGAGAAAGTAGCCGCACAAATCCGCGCAGGTATGCCCGACTTCACGATTCACCTTGGCGACGTCTACTACACAGGGAACAAAGCGGAGATCGACGAAAACTTTCTAGGCATCAAGAGTAGCGCCTTCGACCCGACAGCATGGCCGCTCGGAAGCAAAGGAACCTTCTCCTTGCTTGGCAATCACGAAATGTTCTCGCACGGGACGTTCTACTTCGACGTGCTCCTGCCAGCACTGAAACAGCAAGCGAGCTACTTCTGTCTCGAAAACGACTTCTGGCGAATCGTGGCGATCGACACGGGATACAACTCAACGGGACTCGACTTCGGACCATTCAAGCCGAGCTGCAAGATACCGGACGAGGTGTTGACCTGGCTGGCGAGCCTCAACTTGGCAGGCGACGACCGCGGACTCATTGTGATGAGCCACCATCAACCATGGTCCTCGTTCGAGACTTGGTACAAGACTCCGGCAAAACAACTGGCGAAGTTTATTAACCGGCCTGTGCTGTGGTTCTGGGGACATGAGCACCGGATGGCGATTTACGGCGAGTACACGATGAACGGAATAACTGCTCGCGGAAGATTAATCGGCCACGGAGGAATGCCGATCACGCTCAAGAAACCCAACAACTCAAAATGCTTTTGCGCGTTCACGGACATGGACCTGTACCCAAACAGCGAAGGATTGTCTGTCGGATTCAATGGTTACGCTACGTTGGAATTCAGCCGCGCCAACCTGCATGTAGACTATCTAGACCTGAATGGGCATCTGGTGTATTCGGAAGCATGGACACCGGCTGCCCTTCAGTGAATGATCGAGAGCGCGTGACCGCCAGCAACTTCCAGTAAAAATGCAAGCAGGCCAGCGAAGTACGATACGCGACCAATTTCCTGCAATTTGGGATTCGTGCAGAGCGCGTACATCAAAATTCCTACCAAGGCAACGAGGAGCGATAAATAGATCGTCATTGGAATCCTCCGCACTAAAGGATGGCAATCAAAGCGGTCTGTTGGCTGTACAGAAATGAACGCATGCCTCTAGGTATTTTTCTTGCGCCTATCCTTTGGTGTCGCGGCTTTGTAGGCTTGCAGCGCTTCGTCTTCACATTTCTTGCAAGCTCTTTCAATCTCATGCCCGTTGACTCTTTTGTATCGCTGGACTTCGGGCTTTTCCTTGCCGCAGACCTTACACTTCACGGGGCACCGCCCACAAGTACAAGGCCAGCCAACCAAAGCAGACCTCACATATCGTAGCAGGCCAGTATTCGTTCAGCTTTTCCCACGCTATCAACTTCCAGCCCATTGCGTAGCCGTAGTCAAATAACGCAAGGGAGCACCACAGGGCGGCGATAGGGCCATAGACCAAGGGATTAGGCTCGAACGGCACACAGAGCGCAAGGGACAGCCCCGCAAGTAGGAATACCGCCCCTTCTGAGAAGACGATAACGGAATTGGTGCTAGGCGTGACGAATTGCCAAGCCAGCCAGGACCACGACACGACCACGAGGGCAGCCGAAATCTTGAACCTGCTCAAATTGAGTGCCGCCGCGAGATCGACGGGCCGGGCGATAGCGTAGGCGATGACATACGCGCGTGATGTGCGCCAGTCCACGCGCAAACAGAATCCCTCTAGGACCGCAGTGGTGACGAACTCAACCGCTAAGTAGAGCGTCAGGCGAAATGCGGCTTTAGCTCTGACTGCCGCTACCAGTGCTGCCAGAATCGCCGCCAGCAAGAGGTGCGGGCGTAGCGTCGATAACATATTTTTCGCCTACCGTGAACTGCAAGAGTTTTTCCGGTTTAGCCGTGAAGAATAATTGCTGGTCGCTGGCCTTGACGCATGTTGCTGAGAATTTCGTGCCCTTCTTTGGCTCAAGTTCGTACTTGTTCCCTGGGGCAAAGTAATTTACATCGTCACGATGGACTTTGAATCCAACGCGATTGCCATTGACCTCAATGCAGGTTCCTGGAAATTTTACTCCTGGTCTTGGGCTACCCATGTTTTGAACCTCCATTCACTCGTCTTAGTTCCCCTTGGACCGAACCAACTACCCCTTGCAGCTTCCCTAACTCCAGCCAGTACGTGTCGAATCGTTCGTGCAAGGAACTGTTTGACCTCATCACTGCGTCTAGTTGCACATTCACGGGAGCGATGGCCTTCTCGATGTCTTTGGGCATGGCGTCAATGGCTCTTTTGTACTCGCCTAATTTCATGGATACCCCGAGCATTGTTCCAAGAAAGGTGAGAATCCCGATGCAAAAACTTATCAGTACGACCGTGGACGGAGTAATTGTTCCTGAGTCTGGGGTCACTGGGGCCTTTCTTTCAACGTGTCGTCCTCAAAATCAACCCTATCAACGCAATCGCCAAGAGCGCAACGCTTATCGCAATTCCCCATGATGCCGTAAAACCAGATGACCGGCCCTGAGATAGAGCGATAGTTTTCTTCAGTTCCTCCATGTCTTTGTCGATGGAATTAAATTTTGCATCGGCTTCCGCTCTAGGAAGAAGAGTCGCCGCTTGGTCTTTTAGTTGACCGCGGAACTCATTCACGGCGTCGAATCTTTTTTCTGTAGCGGTCTCGGCCTTTGCGACAGCCTTCTCGCTGGAAGTGAGCGCTAGGCCGGTTTTTTCATCCATCGCGGTGAAGCGGTCTTCATATCGGCGGTCGCGCTCCTTAGCCAGTTCCCGTTCGGAATCCAAACGGGCGCGTAACTCAGCTATGGCAACGTCATTGCGTTCGCTATCGGTCATGGCTTTGTAGGTGGTGGCGGAGCTATTAACCCGCCATCAGGCGTGCGCTCTACGGCGGGGTTGGACGATGTCGAGGACCACTTGAGCAGGATTGGTAGCCATACCGCTATCTCGCGCGCACCCACGACGCTCAAACAGAGTTTTCCAAGGTTCCACCAGCCTGACTTCGACGTGAAATTGAATGCTCCCCAATTAAACGCCATCATCGCGCTACTTGTAAGCAGGGCATTTATGGCGTTCTTAATCGTGATCGTGAAGAAGTTTTTTAGCTGAGCATTCACTGGGTTCCTCCTACTGAATCGTCGGGATAGCAATAACCGGATTCGACAAGCTAAAAACATGACTCGCTTTCACGGTCGGCACCGGCAACATCGTGATTGGTATTTTCACATCCATCTCCCCGGTTACGAATGTCGAAGGAATCACCGTCCCATCAAACGTTACCGATGTTGTGACTGTGCATCCCGTGCAAAGCAATCGTACAGGACAAGAGATGTTCCAAACAACGCCATCTTGCGAGCATCCCTTTGCTGTGACGTAACTGCCAGTGGGGACAACACTAGAAATGACGGGGATTACCACGGGAGCCGTTGGCAGAGGATAGGCCGCGAAAATAGCAGCGCCGGGCGCTGGAGGAGCACCGCTACCCCACACGATGCCCGTAGCCGATTCCGTCATTGGCTCTACAGTCGTACGGAGATTGGTGGTTGTCCCGCTGATCGTGACAGAGCCGCCGCTGGATGTCAGACCTTTGATGATCGTAGCGCTATGCGAGCCATCAAGCGTGACGGTCCAACTCGTCCCGTTATCCACGATAGAGGGAGTGAGATTCGATCCCGCTGAATCGCGGAACTGCACGACCACGATAAAATAATTTGTAGTCGCTCCCGGATTTGTATTGTTGGCCTCAAGTCGAAACTGGCAATTAGCGCATCCCGAGGAGTTTGCTGATTCGGTTACGGACACCGGCGCGGCCGTCGAGGGATTGAGCACTGTGTAGTAGGCGACTTGTGTCCCATCAGCACAGGTGTAGTGGTTCGAATCATTGAATGTCCACGCGACCTCGCAATGCGATAGAAACGTCGTTGTGCGCGTCGAAACATCCGTGCCGAGCCGGTCCACGAGCAGCATGGCGGGAATGTCTCGGTAGAAGATGACTTCTCGTTCGACATGCGTAGCATAGGGATTCTCACGCTCTGGATGTCCACTGTCGCAAATATTGTTCGTATACGTCCCGCTGATGTCGGCATCGAGGTAGAAATATGTCGCCTGTTCTTCGAGGCGCCGCATCGTCCCAGGGTTATCCACGCAATCCATCGCGCCAGCAATTCCTCCGATGACTGGAACGTTGTGTGCTAGGCCCGATTGAGTCGTTATGGTCCCGACGCTGTTGTAGCCCGCCACGAGCGACGAGTAATCCATCGTCTCGCGGATGATCGGTACACCTTTGCGGAAGGCTTGGAATGTTCCCGTGTCCCAATGCGCATGACCTGAACCCCATGTATAGCCCATTTGCAGCAAGAGCGTCATCCCGTTCGATGTCCAATTGTCCTTTGCATAGGCATAGAGCGGGCCAGAGGCGAAGTAATCCAAAGGAAGATTACTGAATGCGAGCGAAGTTCCGCCAGGATCGATGGACGCGAATATCGGCCCGATGGCTGGCTTGACCGTCGAGAGCCATGTGCGCGCTACCTTGCCAGCAAACTGTGAACCAAACTCAGTAGCGGCTCCCTGCATGAAGTCACCATACAGTTGAGATTCGGCGCCACATCCTCCGGTAGTGTTCGTGTTCCCGGTCGAGTTGTGGCTGATAAACCCGCAAGAGTTACCGCTTACCCAATTCTCGTCATCGCTCCAGGTGAACATATCCCATAGGCCACGGGATGTTGTCACGGACGGCATGGTGTTGTAGATGATTTCGTAGATGTCTCCCGTAAAGGCTGTCGTGGAACTGTCAATCCACAGGTCGCGTCCCATTTGTGATGTGGCGGAATTGATGAGCGCGAAATAATTTTGGCAGTAGCGACCGTATTCTCCACCACCTTCTTGCGAGTGGAGAGCGTAGCCGTGCGTTCCAAATGTCCCCGTCCCTGATGGCGATGCAAAGTTTAAGAGCGCGGGCCAGTCCGTGTTCATCGCGTAGTCGATATAGCTGCTGGCAGAAGCGTTGTCCGTGTACGTGGCGATTCCGAAAGTCAGATCGCGCCGAATGGCTCCGCAAAAATAGTTGGAACTCGGTCCCGGGGTGGTCGTGTTGCCCCAACCGACGCCGTGCATGTTCGTATTCCAGGTGTTCCAGTTCCCCCAAAAAGTGGATTTCTGTCCCGAGGTCCACGAGCTGTACGCCCAATCGTAGATGAGCATGTAGACTTCGCCCTGCGTCCGCATGTCGTCGCAGCCGGTAGTCGTCGAGCACGCGAGATCATTGGCTCCTGTAGCGTAAGTGATAGCCGTCGAACAAGCCGTGGCGTTGGACATCACGAGACAAGCAAACGCGTTATCGTAGGCGTCTAGAGGACGCGTGTTGGTAGTAAGAGCGGTGTAACTGGTCGACGTCACCCAAGACTGGGCTGCGGTCAATCTGGAAGATGTCCAATAAATTCGGGGATGTGCAGAAGGAAAAGTGATCCCATCAACGGTAGTCTGTGCGAGCACTGGAACTGCCCAGAGAAAAGCAAGCGCAAATAGTATCCGTTTCATTGTAGCGTTACAGTCGAGGCCGCAACGATGCCGCTTTTAGGGATATTTAAGGTCACTACTCCGCTTGATACCGTGGCCGCTGCACAGCCTGAACCTGTGGCATTGCAGACTGTGATCCCCGTTACACCAGCGGTGACCGATCCTCCGACTTGTGTGAATGTCGCTGTCCCGTTCACCGAGAGCCACAATCCGGAGTCCGCAGCGAAACAAAAAACGGTCGTCGATGTCACTGCGGCGCACGATGCATGTACGGAGACATAGGAAAATTCCACGGCGGTCGTCGTCTGCGCGTGAACCGGACGCAACCAGGAATCAAGCAGTGCTCCTGTGAGTATCAGCGTGAGTGCTACGAATACCGCAAGCAATCTCTTCATTTTATTTCTCCTTATGGGTTAATTTTGACGTTTCCTTGAAGTAACACCTTAGAGCCTGCTGCAAAGATCGCTGTCGCTGGAGCTGGCGGGCTGGTGGATGATGCATAGCAGGTAGCCGCATTGAAACTTACAAGCGTTGCCGCGCCGTTGGTCGGTCCACCCATTACGTTAAGGTAACAGTTTGCCGCTGGATTCAGATAAGCATGGCCACCGAGAGTTGAACTCGCGCCGGTGCCCGCTGTGATGTTGCCGCCAGTGATGTCTGGACCGATACCCGGCCACGGAGTACTGGCGTTGCCGGATGGAAATTGCCACCAAGAAGGTTTTGAATTGAGATAGAAAGAGGCTGGTAGTGTCTGGCTCGCGGGTACAGTATTTGCAAATCCATCACTAAGTCCTGTGGGCACTTCGGCGTTAACAAATTGATTGGCATTATGTACCGTGTCGTAGTTTCCCCATCGCATCAATCCGGTTCCGACATAGGTATCGGGCTGACACGTCCCTGTACACGAGCTGCCGTCTACATAGCCCAAGGAATAAATCTCTGCGGAGTTATCTCCGCAATGTCCCGCTGAACTCGGCGTCAAACAAGAATAGGTGTCATGGTAGGCTCCCGTGCCGAGCACATTCCCAATGACATTCCAAATTCTGTTAAATGGATAGAGCAAGACGGCGTTCGTTTGCTCTGACTTACCGCCAGAACTGCCGCCGTTGGGATCGCGCCCGTTATATTGATTGCGGAATTCTGTTACAAGATCTGATGCACCGAATACTTGGTCTCCGATCACTCCTATGCCAACGTCTCCTTCGTGGAGTCCTAGAGCGTCTGTGCCGCCATGACGGTAAGAGCTTGCCTGCTGCCATTGGGCATCAAGAGAACAGCCGTGGCAATGCGTGTAGTAGTCATCGATGTCGAAGTTATAGGCGTGCACCCAATTCACGCAGCCCTCAGCCATGAAACCAAACGCCATGTGCTGCCGGATGTTGTTCTCATAAAGCTCGTCGCCACTCGTCCAACAAGACATCACGTAGTAGTTTGAGACCGGAGGAGAACCGTAGGAGTAACTGTCGCGCAACGTCACGCGCATAGACTGTATTGGATAGAACTGATAAAACCCATTCTGCCCGGTTTCCGTGTCGCCGTGAGTATCGGAAAAGCGGACGCCCTTGATCCACACGTTGTAGCAGTCGATGCACTGGATGGTCGAAAATACGTTCAGGGCGTTGGAATTGTCGATCGACATATTCTCGATGCCAACCCGCTGAATGGCGAGACCGGAGTTGCCCCACACTTGAGGAGTGCTCCCAGAGGTAAACCATGACGGCATTCGGATGCCGGGCGTGATGCCTACGGTCCAAGGACCGGTGCCAGAAATCGAAGTAATAACTTGTGGCTCTGTGAGAGAACGGTTGGGACGCCCACTGACATTTCCCCCGCCGCACGCCCCATTACGACATATAGCCAATCCGCTCGTTGGTGGCGATGTATTTGATTGGTCGACTTGGTCGAGGAAGATAATACTTCCGACTTGCCAGTTGCTCATCGCGCCATGAAGAAAGGTGCCGACCGTTATGCTAGTTGTACCTTGCGAATAGCCAGCGGTCCAGCCAGCGCAGTTGTCTGCTCCATTCAGGGCAGGGGTCCAATTGGTGCAATCGGTGTCAGCGTTACCGTCATAGCCAAAACCAGGAGAACTAGTCGAAATACAAATATCCGCTCCGCCTGAAAATGGACAACTAGAAGTAGTGTTGTAAAGGAAAACGAACGTCTGATTTGCGCCCATGCCCCGCACAGTCACATTGCTTGAGAGATTCCATTGCGTATTCAGGAAAAAATTTCCTGCCCCAAGTTGGACGTATCCGCCAACGCCACTCAACGGATGGGCCGTAGCGCAATTCGAGATGGCGGTGTTGATCGTGGCGGCCGAAGCGGGAGTTCCCGAACTTCCGTAAGCCGCGATAGTCGTACCGCACTGCGTTCGAACTTCATTTACGTAAGTTGGATCAGCCCCGGCTTGCTGCCAGTTCTGCCCTGCGCGAGCAGGCGCAAGAACCCCAGACCAAAGTTGGGCGCGCGCGGATGAGGCAAAAATTAAGGCAAAGAAGATAGCTAGATTTTTCAATTTACGATCTTTCCACCTTGGATGAGTTTTCCACCGATACTAAGATTGGGTTGTGGTCCTATGGGTGCAGCTTTGTAAGCCACACCTACATAGTTAATGCTTGTCAAATTTCCGCTGTTGTGCAGCACTATCGTATTGTTCACCGTCGCCGTGCTCGGGTTGTAGTAATGGCTGTAGTAGTCGGCTGCGTCGTTGCCGCCTGTGTCCGTCTCGCCCAGATAAAACATCGTGTCGAGCGGACCGGGGCTGCCATTATCTGGAGGCCCAGTACCGAACGCTGCGCTAAAGATGATGAGTCCATTCTTGGTCGACGGAGTAATGCTGGGAAGATTTGTCTGGTTCGTCTCCACTAGGTTAGTGGTCGTCGCATGAGATGCCGCCGTGGTTCCTCGCAAGCCACGAGAAATTGTGAGTGTCCCAGTTCCACCTCCAGAAGTTACCTGAATGATCTCACTTTCCCACATAAGAAAATCGTTGTTGGCGATGGTGTTGGTGTTTACCGTGACGGTAGTATCCGTCGCGATCCTGGATTGTGTTGTCGTGGTGGCCGCAGTCACAGTAGTGCCATTTCCCGCAACGGTGTCGAATGGGGATGTAGCCGCACCGGATACACAATAGAGCATGTGCGCCCCACCGCTTGGTGTTCCAGTCTCGCTGATGGTGGTCGTCATCGTACTAGTAAGTGAGAGAGTACCATCGTCGCTGGAATAAACCTGCGATGTGTCGTTCGCATCGATCGAATGCTTTGTCAGAGTCTTTGTCGGATTCGCGATGACCACGCCGGTCAAAGCGTCTTGGTTGACTCCAGCGGAATGAACAAAGATAAAGTGATTTGGATTGCCGAACCCGCACGGCACATTGACTGTCTGTGGGTAGGTAGCGCCAGGGAAAACATGGAAGATGCTACGGACGATGATACCAGCCGCGAAGTCCGACCCTTGCGAGGCGGGATTGAATGCCGCAGAGACCCCCATGTTGTCGGTGTCGGTGTCGCCAGAGACTGTGATACCAGGGTTAATCGCCGCCGCTGTGCTCTGTACAAAGAACTGCGCCCACGAAATGAGCGCCGAGCCCATACGGTTACCTTCAAGCAGAGTGAAGCTCGACCCAGCGGTGAACCCGGTGGCGTTCGGCGCGTTGCCGGGGAAACCGCCGTTCGCGTCCATTCCAAAGTTTAGTATCAGGGTTCCGTTGACGGACGGCGTGAAGCTACCGGACGACATCGTTGGGCCGGTGAGCCCCTGAGCGCTGCCAGTCCCTTTCAAAGTACAGTCCGTGTTGTAGGACACGACTGCCATGCGCTTGAAGTTCAGAAGCGTCGAAGCGAAGTGAACCTTAATGAATTGAGTTCCGGCTACCGTCCCGCCCAAGGTGTACCAAATGGCGCTGTCGTTCGTAGTGCCGTTACCCGTGTTGCTTTGCTTTTTGGCGAGCGTCCAAGTGTTCTGGGTGCCGAGGTTGGACGCGCCGGGACCACCCGGAGACTGAAGGTCAGTTATCGTAGGGTCCGTCGCAAGGTGATTGTAGGTGAGGAACAGCACCACGCAATCGTTCGTCGGAATGGCGTCGAGGTTGATGTTGAAATCATTACCGACTTCATTTCCTGCGTTCGAGGCACTATCGACAAATTGGATGATCGTCGGTGTCTGCGCCGAGCAGATAATCGGGAATAAGAAAAGCAGTAGTAGAAACCATACTCTCTTTATAGTCTGAATTGACTCCCTCGTCTTTATGGTTGCAACGTACATGAAGTTCCTCGGTAAATTGTAATCGAGTCGCTTGCGCTGCCCGTCAGCACCATAATATTCAATGTCGTTGCGCCTGCTCCTTGCTCAATCGTACCCCAAATATCAAATACAAAAATGTCGGCCACGGTGCCAATCGCTCCTGCTGCGCTAGGAGTGAACCCAGTACCGCCAATGTTCGTAGCGGTTGTGGTGGTTAACGTTGGCAGCGTGCCATCAACGCCTGTAACTGCAAGTCCAGTGCTTATTCTGTCCGCGGCATAAATATTCGTGGGTGCTGTAGTTGTTGCTTGAATTCCAAAAAAGTTAGCCGCGGCAGCCGTCGCTTGGGAATAGGAGCCGTGGCAAACGAATGAATAATTGTGATTCGTAGCCGGTAGAGTCCACGTTAATCCAGTGATCGTTACCAGCGATGTGCTGGCTGTCGTGAAGTTGGAAGCTACTTGAACCGTGTTCCCTGTGCGAATGAAAGCTGAACTGTTTCCGGCTGTCCCGTTGCCGACGTCCACGATGCCTGCGGCATCGCGCGAGAGTCCGGTATCCGCATTCCAGTTGTAAACGGTCCCACTGGGCAATTGCAGAGAATTGGAAATCGTGATCGGATTTGTGGATGTACCGGCAACCGCTGGAGCCGTGAAGGTAGCAGAGCCGCTCGTCGAGCCGGCGAGCGCCAAAATTCCACTGCTCGTGCCCGCTAAACCAACAGTGAGTGTGGGTGCTGAAAACTGTAATTGTGTCGTAATGCTTTCCGTCACGACGCCAGAAGAATTTGACCAAATAGGAAAACCCGTAGCCGCCGCACCCGGCAAAGTCAACGAATAAGCAGTAACCGAAGTCGGAGCTTGCTCGATGATCGTATTGGCTGGAATGTTCGTATTCGCAGTAGTGTTCGTCGAACCTTGCGTGAATCCGACGAAACCGGCCGTCGTCCCCGCAACGGAAACGACTCCCGCAAGGCCCGCGGTTCCGCTACCACCGGTTCCCGCCGCGCCTGGCGTGAGCACTATGTTCCCGCCGTTAGCATTCGCGCCCGTGCCTGACCCAGCCCCGCCGTTCCCTGCCGTGAGGTTGACCGCACCACCTGCCCCACCGGTCCCCGCCGTTGCTCCGGATGCCGCGCCGCCCGCTCCAGCGTTAAGTGTCACAATCGAGCCCGCGCCCGCCGTGCCTGTCGCGGTCGTGTTTGCACCGCCAGTTAAGCCGCTCACAAGGAAAAGAGTCCCCGCTGATGGGCTAGGCGTAGTCGAGGATGAGGCGATAGCCGTGCCTTGGATGACAAATTCCCCAGTAGCACCAGCCGTGCCAGATCCCCCGATACCGGCTTTGCCAAGAGTTACCGTGAAATTTCCGCCACTCGCGTTCGTTCCGGTACCCGCCGAGGCTCCCCCGTTGCCAGTAATAAAGGCGAGTGCGCCGCCAGCACCACCCACGGCATTGGTACCCGTGCCCGCTCCGCCGATGCCCCCATTTAGGGATACGCCGGAACCCACACCGGCTGTACCAGCCGCATTCGACGATGGACCCCCTGCTACCCCAGAAACGTTGAAAATCGTTCCTGCAGCCACGCCAGTCGCATTGGCCGTAGATGCTGGCGCGTTGCCAGTAATCTGGAACTGACCAACCGTTCCAGCGGTTCCGGTCGCGCTATTCGTCCCAGGTGCGCCCAGCGTTACTATGAAACTGCCGCCACTACCTGCGGTCGCCGCGCCCGTGCCGCCGTTGCCGCCCGCTCCAGTCGTCCAGGAGACCCCGCCGCCGTTGCCGCCATTGTTTGTAGCGGTTCCTCCCGCGGCGCCGCCCGCTCCAGTCGTCAAGGTGAAAGCGCCACCCGCTCCTCCAATACCTGTAGTCGCGCCGCCCGCCGAGCCCGCGCCGGTCAAGAGCGTAATGGGAGCGCCGACGCTGCCCGCATTGCTTGCACCAGACGCGCCTCCCGCTGCTGCCGCCGAGATACTTAGCACAGCCGGTGCGTTTGCGTTTGCTGGTCCTGCCGCGCCCTGCGTGATTTGCAGAGCAATGGCTGTCGTCGTTGTGAGAGTGGTGATCTGTGTTTCCGCTGCTCCTGCGGTCGTCGCCGCTGTCGTCTCGCCCATCGTCACGCAAGTTGTGCCGCTCGTGAGCGCGCAGTTGATGGTCAAAGGATTGTTGCCGTCCGCTATCGCCGCAATCGCTCCGGTCGCACTGACCACCTGATTGATCGGGATATTCGGCAAATCTCCAGCGACAAGCGCGCATGGCGTAAATGTCGTTGCGGCTCCGCATGTCCCAATAACTTGATGTGAAGTTTGACTAGTAGCAGGTGTGATCGCCACGACGCCCGCGCTAGAAGTTACCGCCGCCGAAAGCCACGATGGAACTGTTATCGATGTTGCTACCGTCGCAGAACCGGTTGGCAAGGAAAGCGTAGTGGAACCCAAGGCACCAGTTACGGGTGACAGAGTGATGCTGCCGCTCGTTGCATTCGCAAAGGCTAACGTTCCGACTGTTGACCCTGCTACACCAAGAGTCGGTGTTGCGGTGAACGCGGGACCCGAGCCAGCAAGAACTTGACCAGCCGCGCCAGTAATCGACACGGCACCTGCAGCGCTTACGGCTATCGGTGCAGTCCCCGTGATTGCGCCGCCCCCACTCGACGTCACGCAAGTCGTGCAGGTGATGTTGCCAGTCGCTGTCGTAATAGCGAGAGGCGAGGACGCGGTGACTGCGGGTGTTCCCGAAGAGGTTCCAGCCGTCCATGTTGGCGTGCCTGCCGCCGCCTGAGTTGTGATGGTCAGAGTTCCGCTAGTTGTCCCAAGGATTAAGAGGTTGCCCTGCGTACCCACCGCGCCAAGAGAAATCTGTCCAGCCGCTTCGACGACGTTTGCCAAGCAGGATACCGCTGTGCCTGTGGCTGCATAGTAAGCGACACCACCGTTGGTCGCGCAATTGTTTACGGTGCCACTTCCTCCGCCGCCTGTCGCCAGCACGACCGCAGTATTCATTTGGATCAATGGAAGCGTCGTACTAGCCGTGAAGGTTGTCCCATCAGGTAAAGTCCAAGCCCCAGATGTAGCCATCACGATTCCAACTGTCGCACCCTGCGCGTTGGTGCAGCTCGAGGTACCAGCCGAATCCGTGACTTTGCCGGCAGTCGAGCCGGCGCAAACCGTATGTCCAAGCGTTACGGCCGCACTCGCGTTGACGGGGATCTGCGCATCGGTAGCGACTTGGACGGTATTTGTGTTCACGAGTTCGGCGATGCCAATCCATGACTGTGGTGTAGCTCCGCAATCAGCTACCGTCATCGCCGCGGATTCGCATTGGAGGTTCCACTGGGTAACGGTCGTACCTTTGACATAGATAGCGAGTTGAACAAAAAGACCTTGCAAGCCTTGAGTTGCACCAGTACTTGCGCCAGGCAAAAGTTCGATATTCCCACCTGCGCTCGTCGCATTTGTTGCTGCGTTTGTACCACCTTCAAGGAGCACGCCGCCACCAGCCGCGGTTGCGCCGCCTGCGCCGGTTTCATTTGCGCCACGCAGCGTCAAACTCCCAAGAACGGAATTCGCGCTGGCATCTTGTCCACCGGAGATCGACCAACTTTGTGTCGTAGTCGTATTATTCAGGAGATTTGAACTGTACTGAATCGTAGTGGTCTGGCTGGCTTGCGAACCCGCGCCAGTCATCAAGGCATTGGAAGTTAAGGAAGCCGCCGAGGTTACACAGGTCGCGCAAGCAATCGTGCCCGTGGTCGTAATTGTTCCGCCTGTGATCGGACTCGTTGTGGCGATACTCGTGACGGTTCCAGAGGCATTTCCTGCTTGGCCTTGCATCTGCCAGTTTGTTCCATCGAATTCAAGCAGGCTGTCTGTTCCCACCAAGAGGTCATTGGCGATCAAGTTGGTCCCACCGGCTTGTTTTTTGATCGTTGCAGCGGATGTGCTATTCACATTCAGCGTTGCCGAACCTGTGTTTGCGACATCCGCTTGGAAGAGAATTATGTCTCCATCGACAGGAGTGAAGGATGGAGAAGTAGAGCATGTATAAGCCGTCCCCGAGGCTGAGGCCGCAGCACAAGTCAAAACAGAAGAAACGCCGTGCGCTGTAGCTGCAATGAGTTGTTTGCTTGCGTTCGTGCCGATGACTCCCGCCGACGTTGGAATTGCCGCACCCTCGATCTGGACAACGGTAGTCGCAAGCGCTCCTGCGGTATTCGTGACATCACCCGTGAGAGCCGGGAATCCGCTCGCCTGCAAACGCCCATTCGCATCGGTGGGGAGAATTTCCGCGCTCCACCAGTTTGTGTTATCGCTCCACCAGAAGGCACATTCTGGATTGCTGCCCGAGACAGCACCCAAGAGTTTCAGTGCGGCGTTGCCGTTCACTGTCGATGTCGTTGGTGTGTCCGTGGCCACAACGGTTCCGGTATTGCAATGCACGAATGCATAGTTACTGGCAAAACCGCTTGAACCGGCCTGTGCAACCGTGACAGCCGTGGAGGTAGTATTATTTGTCGTCAACAAAAGCGTGACGCGATCCGTTGCGGGTGTCGTCGAGCCGGTCGATTGCCCAACGATAGAATAGGTAGCGCCAGCCTGTGAATCGGTTGGGACTCCGGGGAGGTTACAGGTCGGCGCCACCGCAGCGCTGGCAGTCACGACAAATCCGCAGTTGTACGAACTGTTTGTCGTCGGCGAGTTCAGTCCGGTCAGCAAACCACCGCTGCCAGCATAGACCAACGCATCTTGCGTGAGCGCCGAATCGGTCACATTTGTTCCGGTGATTCCGCCTGCCGAAGTTACCGTTGCGCTCGTCGAGCCGAGATTGAGCGTACCCAGCGTTGCGGTCACCGAAAGTACAGCACTACCGCTAGTGGCGCCGTTGAGCGTCAAACTTCCAGGCAGGACCATGGCGCCGCCCGCGCTCAAGGTTGCTGTTGCTGAAGGCGTCTGCGATCCTTGGCTTCCTGCGCCGGTCATAATTGCCGTGCTGGTCAAGGATGCAGCACTAGTCACGCACGTCGCGCAAGCAATGGTTCCCGTTCCCGTGATCGTGCCGCCCGTGATCGGTCCGGTCGTCGCAATGCTTGTGACCGTGCCAACAGTAGCTTCATCGATCGTTGCGAAATAATTGGTTCCATCCGAAACAACGTAAGCGCTTGTCGGAGCCGTGGAAGACCCAGCATTTAGCGTAACGTTAGCGGCCACTCCATTGATGTTTTGCCCGTTGCGTCCGATTGTAACCACGCCGCTGCCATAGTTCACGACATTTATGCATTGCCCCGAGGCGGGCTGAGATGCAGAAGAAACCAAGGTGATCGTGAACGTCCCGGAGGCCGCAGTAATCGTCTTGCATCCAGAAAAATCTGCCGCCGTTGCCGAATAGGTCGTCGTCTGTGGATTCACTACGAATGGTTGATCGGCGACGAGTTGTTTCGAGCCATTGGTACCAATGAAGAAAGTAGACACGGGAATCGCCGCTCCCTCGATCTGCACGACAGTTGTCGCCATGGATCCGGCCGTGGTGACATCTCCGGACAGATTTGAGACTTGCGAACCCTGGCCGCCAGCGCCAGCCATGATTTGACCGGAAATCAAAGCCGAGGCTGAAGTCACGCACGTTGCGCACGCTATTGTGCCGCTCGAAGTGATTGTGCCCCCAGTGATGGGCGAAGTAGTGGCAATACTCGTAACCGTGCCGGACCCGATAGGCGCATTGCCAATCGTATAGAACTCCCAATAAGTGCCATCATAGGTCGCGAGCAAATACACGCCAGCTTGCAAATCTCCCGATGCGAGCGTCGAAGTCCCTTGCCATTTACGGGCATGGACCGCTGAAGAACTGTTTACGTTGATCGTTACGTCGCCAGTATTCGTCGTGGTTGTTTTGTAGATGATCGTATCGCCAGCCGCGGGCGTGAAACCCGGTGAAGATGTACAACTTTGCGCAGTTCCCGATCCGGAAGAATCCAAGCAAAGATTGGGAGCCGCGAGGTTGTGAGCCGTATCGGTAATCAGTTGAGCGCTGCCATTCGAACCCAGAACGCTCGCGCTAGTGGGGATGACCCCATTATTTACTTTTCCTACGGTCGTCGCGAGTGAGCCGGCACTGTTGGTCACGTCCCCCGTAAGTGCGGGGAAAGCTGCTGTGGGAAGTGTCGTCGTGGGGACGCAGATTTTGTTGATGCCCGTATAAGCGCAGATTTGATTTGCTACAGCATTCGAGGTCTGCGTGACGAGATTTGTATAGAGAACTCCGGAATCTAGCAAAATTGTTCCTGTGGTATTCGAGAACGCAGCAACATCGTTCGTCGTCGAGCTTCCAGGCCCGCTTACATTGCCACCGCCTGTGGGTGTCGCCCATGTCGCATCGCCACGCCAGAAAGTCGTGTTACTTGCTCCGGAACCGCCATTCAGATTGCTGACTGGTAGATTTCCGGTGACACCTCCGTTCCCCGAAGTAGCCAAGTTGATTGCGGGGACCTGCGCAGCCACTAATGCACAAAACGTTGGGGCAGCCGTTAAACTCGTGCAATTTCCGAAAACCGTATTTGCGCCTTGCGTGTTCAGCGCGAAAGACAAGGCTGGCGTCGTCGTTGCCGTGGCCACTGAGGTCGTAAAAAGTGGGGAGAGAGTTCCGGCCGTAAAAGTCGTCACAGTGCCGTTCGTGCCGTTCGCGGCTGCGGTGATTAAGCCCTTGGCGTTTACTGTAATATTCGCGTTCGTGAACGAACCCACATTAGAGTTGACCGTTGCGAGAGTCGTCACGCATGATCCCGCAGTGGTTGTGATGTCCCCGGTGAGTGCGGGAAAGAATCCGCAGCCAAGCGTTGCAGAAAGCGAACCCGCTGAACCCGTAGTGTTCTGGTTGAACGTCGGGAAATTCGTCATGTTAGCCGCGCTGATCGTCGGCGCGGTTTGGTAGCTCGGGACACCGGCACCGCCCGTGGGTGGACCTGCCAAGACAGAATTCTGGGCTGCGTTAGTCAAAGTAAAACTAAGCGCTGGTGTCGTGGTCGCCGTGGAAACAAACGTGGTAAAAATTGGGGACAGATTACCCGCGCTAAAAGAAGATACCGTTCCACCGGTTATCAAACAGTTGCCACCAGAACTTGTAAGGCAGGTCAGTTGACTTGTTCCCGCATTTATATACAGCCGGAAGTTTCCCGCTGCGGGGTTACTTGGTGTCGAGATCCCCGTGATGTCCTGAAAGCTGCTGCCAATGCCTCCGGTGAATGCGCTGCCGCCTGTTCCTCCACCGCTGCGCGCGAACTCCGTCCAGACCGTACCGTTTAGTACCAAACTTAGGGAATTCGAAGTAGCGCATGACCAAGAAGAGTTGACGAGAATTGTTGCGGAGTTTGCGACAGTCGTAAAAGTATCACTGGGTCCGCAGAGCAAACGAAGAGTCTGATGCGGGAAACCACCTAGAAAATTGGTAATCGTAGTTGCGCCGGTATTTTGCGTAATCCAGTTTGCTTGCTGCGAGATCGTAGGTGTTGTGCCAGTCGGAAGATTTGCCGCACCCCCGAGAATAGAATCGATCAGGCTCAGATCATTGTCGATGGGGACTTGCCAGTTTGTGGACTGGTAGGCAGGAATCACCAATTGAATATTGGGCGTGATGGTTTGGCCTTGCCCATAAAGAGTATTCACCACAAGCAAGGTTAAACAGATTAGAGTTGTTTTTTTCATCTCAGTTCACTACCTCTAAAAACACTTCCACGAAACGCCGTTAGAAAATGCAAGCGCTTTGTTGGAAGAACTTCCGACGCAAGTCTGACCTTCTGCCGAAATGGTCGTGGAATCCGTGACATACATCATCAAACCGGGATTGGAAGCCGCCGAGGGTAGCGCCGAAACGATCACGCCTCCTGCTCTAACGCCATCATTGAAAGAAGCTACTCCGCTTCCTGTGTCAGCCTCAATAGAGAACTTTGTGCCACTGCCCGGCGTGGTCTGAGGACGAATTTTTATAGGAGCGTAGTCGGTGGTGGAGAGTCCCAATTGGTCCGCGATGTCTATGCCGTATTCATTAGTTACAGTTTCCGATGGATTGCCTCCGCTACTGTTTGTGGGAGAGTAAATCCAAATCGGAGAAATTGTTACCGTATGTCCAGACGCACGATTGAGAACAGTCCGCGCCTTGAGACCCGTCAGACGATTTGCAGTCGCCGTGATTGCTTCTTCGTCAGTTCCGAAGACTGACATCCCATAGGCGACACCAGTAGTTCCCGCTGTCGGGTCAACCGCACCAACAAATTGAGCGGCATTAGAATCACTGCCGGATATGGACGATTGCGACTCCACAAATAAAATCGTTCCACCATTCACAGGAGGACCGTAGACAAATTCAAACAGGTTATCCCCTGTCCCCGTAGAAAACATTAAAAAGTCTAATTCGTTGGTGTCAGTGATTTGGTCGCAAGGAACCGGAGAATTGCAAAGAGCCGTCAGGGGAGCATATTTTAGATTCGTCCCGCCGAACGCTCCAGCATTGTTGTACTGAAGCGAACTGAGAGGAGTTCCGGCAGTTCCCGACAGACAATTGGTTCCAGAACTCGTGAGACAGGTTAGAAGTCCTGAAGTGGAATCCATGTACAAGCGGTTGTAGCCTGAAGCCGGATTTCCAGGATTCGATTGAAGCACATTGTCTTCAAAGCCGATTTTGCTCCAGCGGAATTTCCCATTATTCCAATTCAGGTTGTTTGCGGTATCTACTCCAAGAATGTCGTATCCGGATGAACTGTCTACCCAGTTCAATTGTCCATTGAGAATGCCCTCTTGCAACACAATCCCCAGCGGAGCGCCAGCTATGGCAGGACAAGATGTGGTCGTGTAGCACACTTCGACAACTCCGCCACCTCCTCCTACTCCCGTGCCGACTTGAAGTTGCGCTCCTCCAGTCGCACTGTTGTTTATTATCAATTTATCAAGAGACCCATCCGGACCAATCGCGGAACCCGCGACACAGCCTAATGTTCCAGAATTGTTGTACTGGAGTGACAAGGGAATAAAAATACAGGGAGTGCTTCCTCCACCACCCGCACCACCGCTGCGAGCTACTTCGATCCACTTGCTGTTCAGCAAAACCAAGGTGATCGAGAGAGAAGAAGAACAGGACCATGGCGAAGAACCCACGGAGATATTCGCTGAACCAGTGATGAGCGTAAGGCCATCTCCGCAGAAAATTCTCACAGTTTGACCTGGAAGGCCACCGACTAGATTGGTGATCGTCGTAGAAACCGTGTTCTGTGTAATCCAGTTTGCTTGTTGTGAGATCAGCGGCGTCGCGCCAACGGGAAGAGTTTGCGTACCTGCGATAATCCCATCGAGCGCATTCATGTCGTAGTTGATAGGGACCTGCCAGTTCGTTTGGTTGAACGCAGGAATCTGGAGTTGCAAGTTTGGAGTGTTCGTAGCTTGGGAAGACGCGCGAACCGCAAAAAGACAAAACAATGGAAGTGCGGCCAAGACTCGTAACATGCTAAAATGGCTGGGTCGCACAAATCCTTTCGTGGAGGATTCATGCCGAAAAGCCGAGTTAAGCGGCATTCCGTTACCCAGCCATCTGACCAATCTTATCGTCTGATTCCACTTACACAAGGGCAAAATACTCTTGTCGATGCTTCCGATTATGACTGGTTGATGCAATGGAACTGGTGCATCTACAAAACAAGAAGAGGAAAATTGTATGCCAATCGGTGGAAGGGTACAACACGCATTTGGATGCACAGAGAAATTCTTGGTTGCTCTATAGACAAAGAGACCGACCATCAAAACGGAAATAGTTTGGACAACCGCAGATTCAATTTGAGAGAAGCATCGCGACCACAGAATGCAAAGAATCGAAAACCAAATAAAGGCCATAAACTCAAGGGGGTTCGTTGGCATGAAGAGGGTAATGGATGGCAGGCGAGAATTCATTGTAACGGAAAATCTAAACATCTTGGACTTTTCAAAACAGAAAAAGAAGCAGCCGAGGCTTATGATGAAGCCGCAAAAAGATTGCATGGAGAATTCGCTCGTCTCAATTTTCAATAGATTCGGCGTGACCGTAGACTGCGCAAAAACCATAACTGCACTCATGGCCGCGAGGATCAACAACAAGAGATGGCGTTTATTCATGGATGAATCCCAATGCAATCCACTTCCGCATAAGTTGAGGCCATAGAACCATTAGAGGTTCCGTTATAGATGGTAACCGTTACGTTACTCGAACTTTTGCTCACCGCTCCAATATAAGGAAAGTTTGTAGCCGTGATCCCTGAACATGAGACGCCATATCCGGAATCCACGAATCCAGTCCCAGGCCAATTCAAAGTAGTTGTGCAACTCGCATAGGATGCTCCTGATGTCGTACATACTGAGGTTGTAATCGCTGTTAGGACTTGAGAATATCCGCATCCGCTCGTCGTTGTATTCTTGTTCGCGTCCGTACAAAAGGGGATGCCAGGCGAACTTGAAGTCGTTCCAGCCTGCTGCACAATGCCACTGTTACCCTGCGTGCCCGTGAGTACAGTTCCACCTCCGATCTGAAGCGAAGGAACGCGGGTCTTGGAAGCAGCCCAAGCACTCGCACAAATCAGAAGCAGTCCAATGAATGCGCTAACAATTCCTTTTCTCATCACGTTCTCCTAACTCACAACCATTGCAGAACAAGGTCTGATAATTCCAGCCTCGTCTCTGATGAACGACTGAATGCTTGTCGCGTTCGGCGCCGGATCAATAGGATCGCCAATCCACGCCATTGTCCGTCCACCGGTCGCGTCCTGGTGGATGATGAAATTCACGATCTGTCCGTTGGACATATTCACCAAACTAGAACTCGTCACGTTCCCTGTAAGAGTAATCGCAAAAGTGTTTCCCTGACTGGCGTCAAAGACCGGCGTTGCGCTGAAAGGCACGGCAATAAGGGAAAAAACCGCTTTGCGGGCTATGGCGATAAGCGCATTCGTGAGATTTGCTAACAAGGTCGCAAGGACTGCATCATTCGCGTTGAAACCTTGAGCAACGATAAATTCAGCCAGCGCCACAACCATTGTAGTCGCCTGATAAAAGAGTTTGTTCGCCGTCGCGCTCGGGAAGATTCCATCAAGGGGTGCTCCGCCTACTCGCAGCGCATCGCCTGCGTAGGCGGCATCAGTTTCCTGGTTTGCGAGTGTCGAGTTCCACTGGAGAAAATTTGTGCTCAATGTGCTCTCCTACGTAAACTTCCCAATATCGAATCCCGCGATAAAGCTGTTGTTCAGATCGAAGCCAAAGGCCGGCAAGTTGAAAACGTAGTTGTACAGAACGGCTTGCGGCCGCGGCACAATGAGTCCATTTATAATCATCTGCTCAAGAATCGATGTAAAAGAACCCGTTAGAAAGATAGTCGCACTCATGTTTTGGTGATCCGCGATGATGATTTGCCCGCCAGGAAAAAGCGTTTCCCATATCGTTTGCAAACCATCGATCGTTCCGTCCCACTGATTCTGTGCTGCTTTTGCCTTGAGGTAAATACGATATGTGAGGTCATCCAAAATTGGATTGAGTCCACCAGTCGGCTGAAATGGAAGAACGCGAGAGGCTCCTACAATGGTCCCGATGGCATCTAGCTGAGGTCCGAGTGCGGAATCTACATCAAATGCGACTTCCATGGAAACGAGACACTGAGACGCATCATCAAATTTCCTTAGTAACAAGGAAAGGAACGCATTTAATTTTGGAGAATTTCGGTATTGTGAAGTAAGGAGGCCCAAATAATATCCCAAGGGAAGATTTTCAATGGGACTTGCCCCATACTTACCTGATCCATACTGACTGAGAGGATTGCCAAAGGAACTCACTTTGTCCCTCCTGCAATCTCCGCACGCTTCAGACTATTTCTCAGTCGGAGAGATTGAGACATTTTGGCAATGGTTTCTGGGGGTCTCTTTTTACCCTTCCAGTAACTAGGCTTACCCATGTGCGCTAACGAAAGTTTGCGTTTGGTTTCCTCAGAAGCTTTTATTCCACGCCTTGATGGTCTTTCTCCACGATGCGAAAGAGACAAATTCTTTCGATGCTCAGCAGAGAATGGCTTGCCCCGTTTAGAAGCCGACATTTTTTGAATTGATTCTTTGGTGTGCCTTCTTCCTAGCCAAATCTGAGCATGTTTACGTGCTGTCTCTTCTGATTGCTTTCTACCTGTCAGTGATTGGGAAATTTTACGACGTGTTTCCAATGAAGGCGACTTTCCTTTGGTGGGGCTTGGTCTACCTTTCCTGGTCAAAGACATCCGTGCCCTTGCTTCCTCGGAATGCTTCATCCCGAGAACCCCTTCCCCTCCATCCGTAAGATTGTAGCCATTGGGAACTTTACAATTGAGATAGGCGATCCAGTACTTTTCTTTCTGATTTAGAACTGACTCATCCTCAGCCGTATCTATGACCGAAAAATCGAATGATGTAATACCGTATTTTTTGATAGCCTTGTGAAAATAGGATAGACGTGAGGCTCTTAAATGGCCTGCAATTCTTTCCTGTAGGGTGTGCGCGGTCTTCCCCACGTAAATCTTGCCATTTATCCTGTTCGTCGCTTTGTAGACGATCATTTAGACGCTCGTGACAACTACATTAGCACTGACTCCGCTTGCAACTTGGTAAAAGTTCAAGGGTATATCTACGGTTCCCGCAGGACTCGGGACAATATCCGAAAAAACGGAACGAATCGAAAATGCTGGCATGTCGGGGTTCGAACGCGCATTAAGAGCCGCACCATAAAGCTCAGAGTAAACAACCGACTGCCCAATTTCCAAAGAATTCAAATATTGAGTTATGTCCGCTTGGATCTGTGCCAGCGTTGCGCTCGTGAATCCAAAGAGACCGTGTACAGTCATCGTGACGTAGATGGGTACATAACTTGGCGTCAAGAAACCGATTGCCGTGGGATAGCCCGTGATGGGGTCGAGGACCACGACTGTAACGCTTTGGGCTGTCGTGACTCCGTTGACTTGGCTGTTCGTGAGGCAGCCGATGCCACGGTTGTTGTAGATAGCCTGAGCAATCGCAGCCTGCGTTCCACCCTCGACTACGCAAGTGATCGAATGACCTGGATTCCCAAAGGCATCCACGGCACCAGTAAAATTCTCCAAGACATTCAGGCGCGTGACTCCCGCGAGAGCTGCGATGTCGGCGCGCGTACCTGCGAGCATCGTTTTCGATGGCACGGCTACCGAAATGGATTGACGAGCGCGGAACTGCGAATCGGTTTCGATGGGATTTCCCGGAGTCGCAGCCGCAGCGTTGTTCACACTCGTCCAGCCGGCCGTAGGCGTCGCAATGATCGAAATGGTCCCTATCCCTGCACTCACATTCCCCGGCGTCGTGCAAGTCCCCGTTACGTTGATTGTTCCGCCACCTGGGATTACTACAGACGGGGGAAGGAGCCAGGTAAAGCCATTCGCATCCTGTGCGGCGCCATTGATTATCGTGGCTCCAGGAGTTCCGACTATCGTAAGATTTGCAGTCGAAAAGGTATAAGGAAGACGCGCGATGCCGTTGAGTTTGTACAGCCTGTCTTGTCCAGCGCCAACGGCCGTCAGAGCCCCGAATTGGTTGTAGACATATTGAAGCGCTTGCATCACATCCGAGGTCTTGAGCGAAACAATCGAGATCAACTGATAGATGGCGCTGTCGGTTCCGACGTAATTATTTGCTCCAAAAATTGCCAAGTATCCGGCGAGATTATCCGCGAGGATATCCGTATAGACGGGTATTGATAATCCCGCTGGGCCAACCGTTGGTCGATTGTAAGCCATCTATCCTTGGCTCCCTGCAAAGGCCGCTGGCGCAAACTGAACCGACACAGCGCCGAAAGAAGTATCGGCTGTGGCGCTAAAACTGAATTTCCGCGAAGCCGAAGCGAAAGTTGCGTTTATGTTTTGCACGGTCGAGACAAACGGAGTTCCACTAATACGCGCGGCGAGCGCTGCGGACATGACTTGCTGCCCATTGGGAGTAGCGCGCGCTCCGATGATTTCCTGAAACATTGGTGTCCCGAGATTCAAGTCTTCCCACCACTCTCCTTCGAAAAGTAGAACGCGGGTCTTGATAGCCTGCTCGACTGCCTGCAAATCTTGAAGTGCGGCCCGAGGATCAAAGATCGGGTCGTAAGACGCGTCGAGTTGAAGATACGTGATGCTGCTCATGCGACTGGTCCCGAAGTGCCGCCGCCTGTTTGCACTCCCGTGTGTTCGTGCGTCAAGAAAACCTTTCCGTCAAGTTTGGTGTTGGCTCCAGAAGACGCCGCGACGATTTGCGCCCCTGAGATGTTCACGTTCCCCGAGGCGGAAATGTCTACGTCCCCCGACGATTGAATTAAAACTTTGGGCGCAGTCAGGGTGATACCGGCGAGTGCCACATCTATGACTACGGTGTCGTCATCGCTGCGGAGTTGCGCGGAATTCGCTGAATAATGCGCTAGGACTCGTGGCTGGCTCCACATTCCAGGATAAAACCCGCAATCTGTAATGTCGTGACGGCGCCGCTCAAGTTGATTCTGCGTTCCACCACGAACCCACCAAAGATCAATACACATGTCGCAGAATACGAGCATGCCTTCATCGCCGGCCGTCAGGGGCATCGTGAGGCAAAATCCTCCCGCGCGCGGCAGCACTACGGGAACTTTATAGATTGGCTGGATAGCAACATTCTGAGGTCCGGAATCGGTTCTCACTACCTCGCGTAATGCGATTTGTACGGTCACCGTTTGTTCGACCGGATCAAACGATTGCACGATAGCAGGAATCGCTACCCGCAAATCAGCAAGTGCCTGCTTGAGAATCTCCTGCCACTGGGAACTCTCAGCATAGTTGAGTTGCGATGGCGTAAGTTGCGGGACACTCGTGCTCATGGAGCCGCTCCTGCTGCCGCTGCAACAAAGGTTCCGCTCAAAAGCCCTTGCGCGTACCCGCGCGTGTAACCGGTAACTTCCGTGTAAAAATCATTCTCTCGCGTATCCCCGTAATGATGGACCTGGGCTGCAACGAATAGGCCGCTCTGGTCGAGAGGCGTCAAAATCTGCCCGTACTGCAATTTGAGTTGGGAAATAACGGTCTGGTCGAGTTTCACAAGCAAAGGTGGCAATTGGACTTTCAACCGCGGATCGAGCAGGACCGTGAAGATAGCGCCGAATGGGCTTTGTCGGGGCACGCCGATGATGCTTCGCGTGATCTCCGGGTCGGGGTTCGCTTCGCTCTGATTCGGTGGAAAGGGAGGAGCGAATACAAGGTCCGGGTCTACTTTGACGGCCGGATTAAATAGTTCAGTTAGATAATGCTGATTTCCTCCTATCCAATGATTCAGGAAATTGTCATCGGACATCTGCGCGATGTACTTGCTCACTTTTCCAAAAATCGTTTTACCTCGCGGATATTGTTTGGCAGCCAGGAGTTGATTGGCCTTGTCGCTGACTTGCTCTCCTGCGTTCCCATTCATCTGTTCGATCATCTTCGAAACTACATTCAACTGCGAGGACATCGGCCCCATCGCGAGATTCACAAATTGCTGCTCGAGCAGCCAAGGTCCGGCCATGCAATTGAAACTCATCGTCAAGTCAACTACTGCTTTCCGGTCAAAGATGACTTGGAGTATTGGCCCATCCCAGATAATCGAGGATTTGCTCGGGCCGTCCTGATAACCGGCTTCCAGTGTGAGCCATACGGCATTGAACAAGAGATTTTGCATCGCCGGGTCATTCAGGTTGTAGACCGTCACAAAGGCATACCAAAAAGGCGATGGCAGCGTACTTTCGAGAACATCGAAGGTGACGCGGAGCGCTTCGGGGTCCCAAGAACTCTGAGACAACACCTGTACGGCACCGGACGCGAGTTTTACGGAAAGTTTCCATGCGCGTCCCCATAGAGGAATCGAAGAAGGGGCTAGAGTCATAACGCCGCCTCATCGACAAGTTCATCAGCCGTGTCGTCCCAGAGGAGTGCAAAAGCTGTGCCGAGGTCTGTCTTACCTGGGTAGTCGGATGAAGAATTTCCCAAGTTCAGGATGAATGCCGAGCCTATGTGCAAATAATTGTATTGCGATAGAAGGTTCGCCGCAGGATACCATCCTGTGATGAGTGGCAATGAATCGAGAATCAGGACGCCGGCCGAATTCGAAATACTCATCACCCAATAGCCAGCCATCTCTGACCATCGAATGTTCAAATTTAAGGTAAGTGGAGCACCATCAACCTGTAAGGTCACGGCGAAATTCTGATTGGGACTGGCTGTTAGTGGCACGATCTGCGCTGACATTATTTTCCTGCCGGCAAACTATTAAGATTGTTGATGTTCACGCTCGACCAGTCACCTGGGCCTACGGTAGTAGATGGCACTGCCGGTGCGGTCGAGCCTGTCACATTGTTCTGTGAATTCTCCGTTGGTGTAGGAGGTTGAGGATTCACCGTCCCTAGATTCGTGCTGTTGGTGTCCTGTGGTCGCGCGCTATCTGGCGTCGTGACGATATTTGCGATGAAAATTTGCCCGAACTCGACACGCATGCGTAAACCTTGGATGGTCTTTACGCTTTCACGAGGAGACAGCGAAAGAACGACCATATTCGAATACGTTCTCAGTCGCGTCGTAATCGAGAAAGGAATCCGCGAGAACTGCAAGGCGAGCATCGTTTGATAGGCCGAAACGCTTTTCGATGGCGAACCTTGCCAGGTGCTCGGCTTGTAGTAGGAATCCATGACATCGGACATCCCCACATCCAGGATGAGGTGAGCGGGCACGATAAAAGCATGGTCCGAAATACTGGCACCGGTTTGGACTGGATGCTCCGTACGGCGCAATTGCTGTTCGTGCTCGATTTGTATATCAGCATCAAAAGCGTAAAGCGTCTGTGAGGTTGGCAGCGTGACCGTAGAACCGGATGCGTTGCTATATTGGCCAGCTTTCGGCTGTCCAGGAAACGTGATGATGACTTTGGCTGGCGATGCGGCAGCCCATTGCAAAGGACGATAGGGTGCGGTGCTCAATAGGACCATCCTGGGTTAGAAAATTCAGCCAAATTTCTTTGTACTCTCTGCTTATCGGCTTCGCGGATTGCGTCAATCACAGCCCACTTGATTCCTTCTTTTGAAGCCCCTTCGGGGACGTGTAGATTGAGTGTGCCGATCTGGATTCCTGCTTGAACGTGTGTAACCTTGCTGGCATAGGCCGCGTTCGCGCCAGCATCTTTGCTTCCGTAGTAATGCTCGAGTGCCGTTCGAGAATTCCCGTACTGCGCTAGGAGTTGCTTGAGATAGAGGACTCCGCCAAAGATATTTTGGGATTCGCTTCGAGGATCGACACCAAGGGATTTTGCCGTGCCGGGTTGAAGTTGAAATATCCCCGTGGCGTGAGAGCCAGGGGTAGAGGACATCAGCACTTTCCCGGATTTGTCGTATTGCTGGTAGTTGCTCTCGACTTGCGCAACCGCGAGCGCCAGATCCACGGGGACACCCAACTGTTTGGCCACTTTTGAAATGTAAGAAATAACATCCGTGTTCTCTATAGATTTAGCTAAATCCGAACCGCCCAATCCCATCGCTGCGGGGAGACCGAGTTCTCCTGAGATTTTCTTCCTCGCTTGATTTCCCAAGATAGTCCCGGCCGCACTCAATTCTGTTTTCGCGCCCTTGAAGTCTCCACTCGCCACATCGGAAGCGGCTATCAGTAAATGGCTGAGAACTATTTCAGCCTGAGTCAAGGCGAGCACGAGATTCTTTACGGCCGTGATTGTGTACTGAATGGCCTTGGCGATCTTATCGAAACTCAATGCCGTTCCTGAGAGCGACTTATCCCCAGACAAGAGGCCAATCAAATTGGTAAAGACGACCGCGAATTGCTTCGTGAGTTCCCATGTTGCCGCCATCACGTCCTTGACATCGATGAGAATGGGCTTGAGATTCGTCGCAATCCATTCCGCAATGGCTGGCATGTTGGCGATAAACCATTCGTTGAACTTGCGCATTCGCGCGAGCACGTCGTCGATGTTCGTCCCGAAGGCGCGCGCGAGGTCTTGCACGACATTCATCGTGAGGTATTCGAGTTCGACGCCAAAGCGCGTCCATTCGAACCGTACATCCCGAATCTTGAGCATCTGATTCTCGAAGTCAGGTCCGAGTTCTTCGGTAAGGGCACGCTGATCTTTGACGAGTTGATTGAAGCGTCGAGCGAGTTCTGGGTCCCACATGATGTTCTCAAGGGGCTGACCGAGGGCATCAATCGCAATCTTCAATTCGCGGGCCACTGGCAAAGACGTGTACATATGCAGCGCGAGCAGGCGGTATTCCTGATCGGCCATCGCCGTCTTATCCGCGATCCCAATGGCAGCCGCACCAATGGCGGCGAAGGCTCCTACGGCGCCAGCTTGGAATTCCAGAACCTTCTTTCCCATCCGGAAAAATTCGTTGTCAACCAGCGAGGAGGTATTGCGTAGCGCAGCGGCGAAGCGAGCGTAGGAGACCGTATCGTCGAGAAAAGACAACTTCACGAGATATTCAGAAAGTACGTTGGTCCCCGAGCCCATCTACACTTTCTCCTGACTCTCGCGATACAAACGCGCGTTCTCTTCTTTCCAGTCCAGCAAGAAATTTACTTCGCAGAGGTCATTAAAATCGTAGGTGCCGTCCTCCATCTCGCACTGTCTCCACATTCCTGCAAGCACCGGACGCCATAGAAACGAATCAAGCCAAGCGGGGAATGCTATTCCTTCAAAAGTAGAGGCCGTTTCCCCGCCAGCGCGTTCAAGCCTCCCTCGGCGAAAAAATCCGAGAAGTTGAACACCATTGCTTCCACTTCGAGTTTCATCACGAGTTGCATGTCGTCTCGGATTTCTGGAACCCACTCGCTGCCATTTGTCAGAGGCACCGGAAGTTCTGTGCCTTCGTGCTCTTTCATCAGCGCACAGATCGCGAGACATTTGTTCTGCACGAAATTGTGCATGTCGTATTCGAGCCCGCGGAGGAAAGCGGCGAAGACAATTGCGCGTACTGTGTCTTCGCCGTTAGGTTCAGCCGCAGAAGAAGAGGGGGCTGAGGCAGAACCGGCAGGAGGCGCTTCGGAGAAGTTTTGCCCCTTGAGTCCTGCACCAATCATCTGCATTAAAATGTATGACCCGACATTGGGGGCGAAGCGGCGGATCTGGTAACGCTGACCGCCAATCTCGACGATTTTAGTTTTCTCGTTCATGGATTCCCTGCCTCGATTAGCACCACATACTCTGTTATTATTGACATAGGAGAACTCCGTGACGAAACTTGTCGATTTGACTAAAAAAACGTTCGGCTATCTTCGCGTACTTCGCAGAGCACGCAATCGCCATGGTCGAGTACGTTGGCACTGTCGCTGTAAATGCGGGAAACATACAGCGGTCGCCAGCAGTAATCTTATATCGCGGGGAGTTGTTAGTTGTGGTTGCAAGCAACATGAATACACGAGGAAGGATTATTTCTTTGATTCCCTGAAAAGACCTCTTCCCGGTGGAGATAAATGCCTTGAGTGGCCATATGCCAAGATGAGTGGCTATGGATACTTTACGACAAATAAAAGGAATTTTTCCTGTCATCGCGAGGCATGGAAATATTTTAATGGTCGTATCCCAAAAGGAAAATGCGTTCTTCACCACTGCGACAATCCGCCATGTTATCGTAGGAATCATTTGTTCCTTGGAAATAACAAAATCAATGCCTTGGATCGCCATCGCAAAGGAAGGGGAAAGATGATGTTTAGCAAAACATACCATCCGCTTCGCAGACTGAGCGATAACGACGTAGCTAAAATCCGTAAATCCTACGAAAGAGGAGAACTTCAACGAGAGATTGCCGACCGTTTTGCGGTCTGTCGTTCTTACGTCAGTATGATAGTTAATGGTCATAAAAGATCAAATGTTAACTATTTGGGCCGCCATTAAAGTCCAGGTAATATTCTGGCCCTTGGCTGCGTAGGGCTTGTCGGGAGTTTTCTGGAAAGAAACGCCAGACAAAGTGTGATAGGAGCCATCGAGGACCGTGCGGAATGTAAGGCTGGTCGACGACCAATTGCTGACATCACCAGAATCCGCAGCCGTGATGAGCTGATTGTAGAGATCGAGAAGCGCATGGTGGAGTTCCGATGTTTGTTGAACTTCAATCGTGGCTTCGCCGCTGGCTCCAGCTACGTAGGACGGCATGACGACGCCATCGGCGGCCGTTTCGAATTCCGTGCGTTGCGTGAGCATACGAATGCTGATTTGACCAGTGCCAATGTTTCCGCCGACAATCTGGAAAGGTTGACCTAGCAGGGGATTGTTGAGGACTCCACTGAGGTCTTTGAAGCTATAAGTCGTTTGAACGGGGCCAGCCATTTTAAGTTCCTCCTACGTTGCCACTTCGAATTTCTTCCAGAGTTGCGCCGCATTGAATACAGCGTTCCACGAATCCCGCAGGTACTTCCTTTTCGTATCCGCCTTCATCTTTGACTGTTGCCGGATATTCTTGAATCGCGATTTGATGGCCACGACCCAAGCAGACGTAGGCGTTGACCATTTTCATTGACGCGATATTCGGTAACTTATCTTCCACAGTCTCTCCCTACAGTTGCACGCTGACCTGGACTACGACGCTATGCACGGCACCAGCTTCCTTGATCGTGCAATAGATCGGCATGGCTTGCCGCGCTTGGCGAGCAGCGGGACTCTGGCTGGCGTAGGGAGGCGCTTGGTTCAAGTAGCCCAATGGCAACGGCGCCCCTGTTGCGAGACCAAGGACAGGCGCTCCATTCCAGATGCCAGGCCCGATGTAACCGATGCTTGCCAAGAAAGCGCAGGCCGAATCGACCTGGGCAATGAGTTGGTGCTCGCCGGCATCCGTTTGCGGAACCTTTGGTACGCTGACCAAAAGATTCATCAAGTTTATTTGGATCTGGGCGACAAGCATCGCGCGATACAAAATCTGGTCAAAGAATTCTCCGCTTGGCAAAACTCCGGAAGCGAAGAATCCGATGAATGCACCGAACGTCCCGACCGTGTTGCAGTTCTGGGTTACCAGAGTGTTGTACTGCGTCTGCGTCAGTGGTTCAGGAGCAATACCCACCAGAGGTTTCAAGTTCAGCGTAAACGCGCTTCCGGCCGTCGCGGTGTTTAATCCCATGGCGAGACCGAGGATTGCAGCCGCCGCATAGATATTATTCGGGAATGTCCCGCCCTGCGTGGTGTTGTAACTGAGCAAAGCACGGTCCTTGAGAGCTTGCATTTGCAGAGCGATATTTCCAGCCGTGCCGTTCACAACTGCGGCGTCGGCGGTCGATGCAAAGTAAAAGAGTGATTGCCAGTTTGCGGTGGAATAAGCAGCCAGCGCGAGATGGTCCGTATCCGTTGCGCCGATGCACATGAATCCGTACCACTGCTGGTTTGCTTGCTGACAGGCTTGAACGGCCTGGAGGAGTGTTTCCCCTACAGCGGTGATATCTACCGTGAGGCCGACGCCCGCGCCACTCGTGGTCGTTGGCAGGTTGTTGGCGAGCGCATAGCCTGTGCCCTGATTTCCAATCGTTGTGCCAAGTGTCAAGACGTTTCCGCTACCGCCTACAGTCAAAACAACCAGTTTCGCATTCGAGGAACCTACCTGGGTGGGCGTGACCGTATCGCCAACGGCGTATCCCGTGCCGGCCGCACCCGTATGCGGAATGGCTGTCTCGATTGCCGTGAGGTCTTGACGGCCGATCCAAACAAATTGCGCAGGTTCGTTTTGCTCAAAGTAGAGTTGTGCCGCTAGGTATTCGCCTTCGACGGCGGTAAATCCATCGGCGATCATCGCCGCGAGCGTGGCGTACTGACGCAAACGCGGATTCGCTCCATAGGACGGAATGACTGGCGAAGAACCAACAATCAATCCTTGATTGAAGGGACGAACAGCCACCTGGCCGACAGCGGCCTGCACGTTGACTTGAATAAAATCACTGATTGGGAGCGGTCCTGGCGCCATGGTATTCCTCCTAAGTTCCGAACGGCTGTTGTCCAAAAGATCCAGCGCCGTAACCTGGCGCTGCAACCTTGATATCGGCGATTAGCGTTGTTCCCGAAGTATCGGTTTCAAGGATGACTTCCTCGCTGACCACGGTCTGACGCGCAATCGTTTCTGTGACAAATTCATACACTTCGAATTCCATATCCACGCGCTCGAACCATTGACCATTGCCATTTTCTTCGGGAACGCGAATCGGTTCAGGAAAATCGCTCACGGGAAAAAGGTTGCTCTGCGCTAGAAGATTCGTGAAGTAGTCCTGATAAAACGCGCTGCGAATAGCTCGCGCGCGGTCGTAAGAATTCGGACCATACAACGTGAAGTGTACGGCCCAGGCGTTCGTGTAATTCCACTGTTCGGTGAGCGCGGGATTCCCGTTGAGGGCCCCCCCATAGGGTTCGAGTCCGAAAAGGTTGTCGCCCCATCCTTGCGGTCCCCAGTTGAAACGGTCGCGAATTCGCGTGTAGGGATCTTCTCGGGGCATGCAACGGAAAAAGCAGACGTCATCGCCCGGCCCATCGATAAAAGGTGCGCCTTGCGTTGGATACATGACTCGGACGAGCGAAGTATCTTGTGGACTCGGCACTCCCAACATCCCGCAGATAAGTGGCTGAAAAACCATGTTTATCTGCTGGAGCGTGAGAGCGCTCGAAGTCAGAATGCTCGAATCCGGATATGTGACAGACTGGCCCAAAATCGCTCCTTTACGAATGCGGCATGATACGAATATTCAGGGAATTGCAAACACCGCCATCTCCAACCGATTGGCTCCCAAAAGCGTTGACTTCGACATTCGGGAAGTAGCCTTGCGCATCCAGAACGTCCGAAATGAGTTCGGCTGCTTTTTGCCGAAGAGTTTCTTCCGGTTCTGCGCATTCCGAAGCCTTTTCAAACTGTTCCGCAACTGCGGCCTTGACTTCTTCAATCTTTCCTTTTGCTGCAACGCTCCAAGACATTTGCTTTCCTCCTAATCAGACTTCATGCGTACCGCAAGCGCTTTCCAGAACCCGTAATCTTGCTGCTGGGCCACATGCAGCACGCGGTAATTGAGACCCTGCCAAACCAAGATATCGCTTGACTGCCCCACGCCAGCAATCGCGTTCGTCCCGTAAATCGGCTGCGAAGACCAAAATGCTTTTACTTCTTTCACGCGGTCCCCTTCGGCAAGCATCGAAATATCCCGGTCAGTCGCTGGCTGAACCGGGCCATACGAGGAAAGCGTCGTAGTCGAGGACTGCCAAACTCCATACTGAAACCCCGTTCCCGTAGACCGTAAAATCGTAAAAACTTGCGCGAGATCGGCGTCAGAAACTATGTCGCTGACATCGATCATTTCTGCTTTTCCATTTCGAGGTACGCGCTATACCAATCTACAGAAATTTTCTGTTGCGCTTCTTGGAGTTCCATGTTGCCGCTACACACCTGTTTGTGCAGCCAGTTTTCCAGTTTGTCTTTCTGATAGGCTCCCGGCTGGTCTGGCGTGAGATACGGTTGCGCCCAGAGGTTGGTAGGGTCATCGGCTCCTCCGAGTTCACGCGAGATCAGATGGTCAATCTCACAATTCTTGGTGATCTTTTTTCCTTTAGCTCCCTTATGCGAAACCGGTGCACAGGTGCCCGTCTTAGGACCTGTACCGTATGCTGCGTAGACCTGCGCTTTCATCTTTTCCGTGACGGCGCGTTCGTCTTTTCCCCATTTCGTTGAACAAGAAATTTTCTTGGTGACTGCGGGATTTGTTTTTCCTGGTGTCACTATCGGGTCTGGTAGCAGCACGGACCCATGATGTCGATAATGTGCTTGCTGTGGGGCGAGAGACAGTAAAAGTATGAGCAAGGTCGGCGTCATTAAATATCTCTTACCACGAAAGTTATAGAGCGTCTGAGAGCCGAAGTGTCAATCAAGGGCCGACTGGAACCCTTGCGTCGAATCGTCTCCGGACTGTTAGGAGCCCAATTATTTCTAGCGTCTGTGAACCAAGCCTTTGCCGCGTTACTACCTGCGGTGCCAGCGCGACGCATGAATTGTTTCGCCTGTTGCGGCTCGCCATCGAATTGCGCTTTGACAGCCTGCTTGAGTTCTGCGGCTATGGCCTGTTTGTTGCCGTCCGCTTCGATGGCTGGCTCGATCACCGGACGCGCGGGAATATTTCGCATCGGCGAGCCGTGTGTGTGAATGTACAAAAGCGAAGAGTTATTAATTTTATCCTTTGGCCGGATGGTCTTGGCCTGCGGAATCCCCACGAGGACTTCCATCTTCATGATGGCGTCGAGGGAGTTGCGGACCTGTTGCGCTCCGGGTCCGCGTTGCGTAATTGTAACGTTTGGTCCCATCTTATTTGGTAAACCATTTTCCGGCTGTGAAGCAGTAGTAGATTACGATTGTGCCTGCGCCATGTGAAAAACCTACGCCCGCTCCGCCAGCATTGATTGTGTCTGTACCGTTCGGGTAGACCAGCAACGCATTCGTAGCTTGGTTGTTATTAATTGCGACCTCGGCACCGCTCACGGATGGTGGAAGTAATACGCCTGTTCCGGCAGGCACAGTCGAGACGTTGTAGGCCATGCGCGGCGGAAGTACGGTTGCATTTCCCTGGTTCGTGCCAGCCGCTACGACTCCATCTAGCGTAGATACTGTCTGGAGTCCACCAGCGAATCCATTTGCGAGCCCTTCCGTGTACCACGCACCCGGTGTGGCGCAGGAATAGAGGACAAACGAAGCTGGCATCTGACTGACGCCAACCGCAGTCGCAGCATCATCAATCGTGTCGGTTCCAGCCCCGAAGACCTGCACTGGATTGGCACCATGATTGATGATGAGAATTTCCAGTCCGGCGACGGATAGTGGAAGTTTTACGCTGTCCCCCGGATTAGTGACTACAGTGATCCGGTTGGTTTGTGCTACCAACTGAGTGGCCAAAGCCTGGCCACCACCCACATGCGCAGCAATTAGGTCTTGCGCAGACTCGTAGATAAAACCGTACGCACCGATGTTTTGAAATGTTACCGTTCCCGTTGTTGGGTTATAATCTCCGCCAGCTTCAGCCATTGAGTGCTCCTTTCACCACAACATCATTGGACCCATGCCGACAATACGCGCCATAGTCGCGAGTTGCTGTCCGTACACAGTCAAATTCCACGCTCCCCAATCTTCAAGACCGCCTACGAGCTGGTAACTGGCGGAAACATCTCCTACACTCTTCGCGATCAGAATCCCGAAAGCCAAGCCCTGGCCAGCAGCCTGAGTTGCTGTCGATGCGGGCGCTCCCTCGCTGCGTGCATAAAGGTCCGCGAAGTGTGCCACAAAGAGCGCCATAGCAAAGGTCCACTGTTCGAGCCACTTGCCCTGTACGAGCGAGGCTGATGCGAGAGCAATGTAGACTTGCAGGACCGCAATCGGAACTAGTGGAGCATTCCAGACCGTGAGAGGAACGTTAGACGCAGAATTGATCGGCGCATTCGAAAGCGTAATTGCCCCAGTGCCTATCGCTTGGATAAATGTTCCATCTGGGATATTTGCGCCTGCTACGGGATTACCTACCGCCATCCCCGCCGTGGAACTAACATTTGCAACTTGATTCCCCGCCACGAGTGTTGCCGTTGGAACAGGCGCAAGCGGAGGCCCACCCCACTTAGGGTAGAACGCGAAAAAGTCCTGGATGAAATAGGGAGGATTAGACCCGACGACTATGTTGTTGACGAAGCCGCTGAAATCACCGAAGCCGGTGAGATCAACCGAGGGACCCCATTGCGAGGCCAGCCACCCATTCCAATCCGGCGTTCCCATCGCGCCTCATCTTCTGCTTTAAGCAGTGCCCGCGACCTTTTCCTTGATAGCCGCAACCATCTCGTCTTTTTTCAGTTTGTCGTCTAGTTCCAGGCCATGCACTTCCAAGGCGTGGAGCTGAAGTTCGTCCTTGCTCAGTTTGCTGAGATCAACCAGCCCCAAGTCGCCGGGTTTCGCGTCTTTCGCGTCTCCACCGGTAACAGGCTTGGGAATCGCCGCTGGTTTGGCTTTCGGAATGATGACTTCCATCATGTCCTCGTGCGTGACGGCCTCTTGGAAAGTGTCCAGTTTGCCTACCCAATCCGGAACTTCCTGGGGATCTTTGCTATCCGGTACGTGGTGGGTGCGAAGTACCTTCCCTGGAATCCAGTCATCACCTACCTGCTTGCCGGGACTCCATTCTTGAAACAGAATTTTGCGCTTCGCAATAACGTACATAGACGCACTCCTTCGCGGGGAAATTCCCCACTGGATTCCAAAGTTAGGCCCAAAACCAGAAAATCGTTAAAATCTGTTTCGCTTCCGAATGTTCTCGGCCTCAGTGATGACTCGCAAATTCCAGGGCACATGCAGCCCACACACGACGGCTTCACCATGTAGGTTCACCCCGCGCAAGGGGATAATATGATCGACAACGTGCGAAATTCCGGTTGTGCGCGTCATGCGTTTAGCCCGCGTGTAAAGTTTGTTGATGGCCTTCCAATGCTGCAAGGTGAGCCACGGCGGGACCGCCTGCATTTTGTTCGCGTAATCTCGCCCACTTGATCCAGGATTGGCCTCGCGCCAGTCACGAAGATATTTTCTTCGCGCTTCCCGCTGTTCGGGCGATAAACTTCGCCATCGCCTTCGAGAATAATTACGACATCGGAGCAAGAGTTTTTCGTGGTCCCGCTTAAATGTTCTTGCCGAGTAATTTCGCGCAGCGCGACGCCCGCAAAGAAGGCAAGTGAAATTGTTAACGTAACGCGGGGCGACATGGCCTTGGCTGCACGGTTTCCCCGTGAAGTACATCGGCGAGTTGAGTGATATTGCTTCACTTCGGCTGATTACCTTCTGGCCGCTCATGCGACCATTATACGCCTAAGTCCTTTGTTATGTTCAAATTCCGTACATATATAACAGGGTCGTGGGACGGAGGATTTGTGGGACTCCTATGCATCCCATGAAAAGCGTTTCGTATCCCGTGCTCTGAACAGAAGGCACGGTGAACACCTTCTGAATAGGTTGCGGAATCTTGAGATAGAGACTCTCTTCGGCCTTGCGGTAGAAAAGAATTTCGCTGGTTGCGCCTGTGCCTTGCGTGCTGATCCACGGGTCGGGCAGCGGCAAAATCTCGAAGTCGACGCCCTGGCGTCGCGCGACGTTGTTCATCAAAATGTATTCGAGCACGGAGTTGAAGCCACCCGTGGTCATGGGCTGATTCAGCACGCCCCAATGCTCGTAATCCACGAGTGCGGTATCGGGAATACCTTCCACGTCGTAACCGCTGTTTTGCTGGACCTGAATAATGCCCGTATTGAAGTCATTCAGGATTTGTGTTGTGGTCTTCGTCGACCAAGTTGCGGTATTGCCCGTCCCGGTGAGAGGAGCCTGCACAGACGTAATGGCGGAGTTGTTCATCAACCCGCCGTAGCCGCCCCATCCGAGGTAGGTTACGCGATCAAGGGCTTTGTTCCAGATCAAGCGCAAGCCGGTGTCGAGGAGTTGTTGCAGCGAATAAGGCGCCGGAATCCCGAATTTCTTCGAATCGATCAGTTTTTGCAGATCGACATACGAAATGCGCATCGCCTGCGCCCAAATAAACGCCGGCCAGATGCCTTTCAGGACTTCGGCCTGAACGATACCCACATCGACGTTCTTGTTTTCCATCAAGCCGAACTGATTGTTCGCGGACGATCCGTAGTTCGCGGCCCATGCGGTGAGTTCTTCGACGTAGCCGCCACCGGTTTTGATGGGGATATCGCGCGCATGCGTGACCGCTGCCAATGGTTCGACGAGCTTCACATCTGGCAGTTCGAGCATCGAGGCGAGATAGGCCAAGCCCGTGCCAGTCGTCGCGTCAATAGCTTGGCCGCGTTCGAGCAAGTCTTGGCACACTTGCAGAGCAAGTTGCGCCTGCTTTTTGCTGTCGCCGCTGTAAGACCACCGCGGCATCGTATTGAAACGCTGGATTGCCCGTTGCGCGTCCATCGCGGCGTCACGCCGCGCGAGTTTTGCAAACATTTCAATCCTCCAGTTCTAACTCTGCTTGAGCGCCGCTATGCTTAGGCAGCAGCTCGAGAAAGCACAACCAACTCGCAAACGTTGTTGGCATCCATCGCGCCGTTTTTGAAAAACGCCTGGCAAACGGTGGGGTCCAACAAAATGTTGTTATTGCCATCGTTGTTGGATTCGATGTCGCCGAGGAGTCCGGCCGGGATGCCGCCGTTCACGATGGCGCGCAAGTAAGCCGGCCCACCAGCGACGGGAGCGCCTACGGGAACCTTGATCGTAATGGCTCCGCGCGTCAGGATGCCGACGTACTGGCCTGGCATGTAGTAACCCAAGGTCGGGCTTGGCACCGGAGCGCCTGGAGTCAAACCGTAGGTGAACATCGTCTTGACTTCGCGAGTCGCAAAGCCCGCAAGCGTTGCGAATTGCAAAACCGTGTTGGCGTTGTTGGCGCCGGTCGGAGTCTTCGACAGAGTGACTTGACCGTTGACGGGGTTGATCGAGACAACGTAGGTCCCCGCAGGAATCGCGGCATTGAAAACAAACATGCCAACCGCGATACCGGCAAGGTTGCCCGGCGTCACGATGGGGCTGGCATTGTTCAGTCCGGAGCCGCCGACCTGTAAACCTCCGCCAGTCGCCTGCCAATCCTGGTACTGCTTGCAGGTTCCGCCCACCGCATCCGGCAAGAGCATGACGGCATCGCCGAAGTTGATGTTGTTGGCGTTGTTGACGTTTGCTTGGCGAGCGAGAATGAACGGGTCGCCTCCACCGGAGCGCGATACTTCGCCGATAAACCCAAAAGGAGTTCCGACTACCGGAATAACTTGTCCGAATGCGCCCATCGTTTTTCTCCTTCTCCGTTACAGCACCAGCCCAGTTAGGGCCGAAAAAATCAGAAATGTTTAGTTCGTGCCTGCGCCGTTGCGAAGGAACTTGGCAGACGGCCGGCCAGTTTTCTTCATTGCGTCGGCATAGATTTTGTCTGCGTCTGCGGCTCGCTTTTCCGCTTCTGACAGGCGAGGCTTGAACTCTTTGTCCGCGTCTGTACCTTCGTGGCGAGTCGTTGCAGATTTCAGAAAGTCGGCATAACTGCCATTGCCGGTATCCGTCTTCTTGACGATCTTTTTCAGCGAACTCGTGAGTGTGTCGAACGCCGCTTTCAGCTTCTTGTCATTCGAGCGCGCAACGAAAGGCTTGAGGAACTTGAGAAGTTGCAGGTTGGAGTCCGCGACCAATGACTGGACATCAGCCGCTTTGAGCGCACCCTTGGGCCGTTCATTGGCCGCGAGCACGGGTTCGGAGCGGACGATCTCGGCGTCTTCGCCTTCTTTCTCCTCTTTCTCTTCTTTTTCTTCCTCGTCCGCAGCATCCTCTTCGGCTTGCTCGTGTTCCGTTTCCTTGTCTTTGCCCTTGTCCATGCAATCGTCGCAACGGCAGCCTTCGGGATGCTTGTCGTCGTGGGCCTCGCCCTCGACAAAGTCATTCACCTTTTTCTTGAACTCCTCCATCTCGGCGTCGAGCGCGGCCTCGGTAGATGCATCGAGGAGTTTGTCGAGTTTGTCGTGCATGGCCTTGCGCGCATCATTCGCCGCTTGCTTTTCTTTGTCGTCGACCCCGGCGCTGCGCGTTTCAGTCCCGCCGACTTCCTTGAAAATCTTGACGCCATCTTTGGTCGTGCCGACATATTCCATCTTCGGTGCTTTGTCGGCCTCTTTGCCATCGGTCGCGATGCTGATGACGTTATCGCGCTTTTTCTCGCCATCCACCGCTTCGGCAGCCGCGAGCACGTTCGGATCGCGCAAGGCTTCTGCGATATCCTCCGAGGGTGCGTCTTTGGCAAACACACGGAATCCTTCGCCCAAGAGATGCTTGAAAATGTTTTTCACGCGAGTCTCCTTCTTGACCGGAGCAGGAATAGGTTCCGGTGCTGAATCGTTGATGCGGGCCTCTTCGCCAGCTCGTGCCTTTTGAACGAGCGCGACGTGATTCCCGAGAATGTCGCGCTGATCCCATCGATAACCCTCGCGGGCGAGTCGATAGGTATAACCGCAAGAAAGTTCTCGCTGGCCGGTTTCGACGGCGCGAATAGCTTCCTCGTCCTTAACGATAATGTCCGCGAGGAGCGGTAAATTCCCATCACTGAGGGGCTCGTCTCCTTGACGAACATTCTGGACATGTCCGCGGCTGTGACGGTTATCGTTCTGCGGAGTAAGCAGCTCGTCCGGGTGAGTGAGGGTGAAAGTCTTGCCCTCAAAACTTGCGATAGTGGCGCGCGAGAAGACTTCCGAAGGGTCGCGCCAAATCTGGATTTCTTCATCGGGGTTGTAACGCTCACTGAGCAAACCCTGGGGATCGGCGATTTCAGAGACGCGATAAGTCTGGAAGCCAGTTCGCGCGATGACCGCGTTCCTGCAAATAAGATAACCGTCTTGGGTTCGCGCGATGTTGTCGCTGAGGTGTTCCCCATGGTAGGCAACGCGGCGGTCGAGGGCGACGGGCACATCACGCCTCACCTATGGTGAGTTTCAATGCGTTCCGGGGAGCCACTTTTGCGCCATGAGGCAGCGGGTCTTTTATCTCGGTCATTTTGTTGACGGCTTGAGGCGCTAGACTTGAACCATCGCCGGTCTTGCGCGCATTACTCAAGGCTGCGGCAACCGCTTGGTTTTCGGGATGGCCATGGCGACGCATCTCTTCGATATTCTTGCTGACCGTTTCCCGCGAAGATCCAGACTTGAGTGGCATGAACGAAAGAACGATACCACTACTTATAGTGCCGTTTGAAAAACGGGCGGATAAAATTTGACAAATGTAATACTCTCGCTATACGCTACACGGCGATGCTTCCAGAGCGAAAACTTGTAAGTTTCCGCATCAGTATTAGGGTTTTGAGGTTGCTGGATGCGCTATCCATGGAATTAGGAATGAACAAAACAAGTGTCATTGCGCAAGCTATTCGAGTTCTTGCCAAACGAGAGAAAGTGAAGGCGTAAATGAGCCAAGAAACCCAAAAGTTACGTGGGCGACCTGTGACATATAGTGAGGCGCGAGCTTCAGCACAACGCCTTATTAATTCTCACTTTGGCGGCAGCCCCGATCCTGCACGAACTTCTATCCCTGCACGATTCTCCGATGATGACCTAACAATCATTGACTTCATTGAAGAACAGGCGGCGGCGCGTGTCGCGGTTATTCACGTCGAACGAGCGGAGTTAGCTCCTGGTAAGAAAGAACTTCTAACATTCCTCGCTAGGCCGGAAGACTCCTGGGGGCCAGCGGAATATGGCTTGGTGATTTGCGATGTTGTGCGCCACATCGCCAATGCGTTCAAGGTGCCCGATAAAAATGTCTGGTACTGGATTGAAAAAGAACGCGCAAAGCATACGACTCCTATCATTCAAATTCACCAAGCATAAAAAGGAGAATTGTGAAAAAAACTTTGTGGACGGTGAATGTTGACAACTACGCTCCGGAGATGACCGCTCTCACGCATCCCTTGCTCAAGCGCTACGCGGAAAAGTGCGATGCAGAATTCCGCGTCATCACCGAGCGCAAGTTTCCCAATTTCCCTCCTGTATATGAGAAGTTGCAAGTTTACGAGTTGGGGAAAGACAGCGACTGGAACATAGTGATCGATTCAGACGCCATCGTTCACCCGGACATGTTCGACGTGACGAATCATTTGTCCGGAGATACGGTCTGTCACAACGCAAACGACATGGCAGGGAACCGCTGGAAGTACGACCGTTTCTTTGCACGGGACGGCCGGCACATCGGCTCCTGCAATTGGTTTACTGTGGGTTCCAATTGGTGCATCGAACTCTGGAAACCTCTCGACGATCTAACACTCGAAGAAGCCGTTGCGAATATCAGCCCGACTGTCCACGAGCGCGCGACGCATTTGCGTCAGTGTCAGAATCCTCAATGCCGCTACGAGGTTCCGGTTAGCGAGACCTCCGATGTAGTCAGCGAATGCACACGCTGCGGCCAGAAGGCCAAGAGAATAAAAAAGGCAGTCATCAAAGCCGAGCATTTAATTGATGACTACACACTCAGCCGGAATATCGCCAAGTACGGCTTGAAGTTCACGACCGTTCGCGCCATCCAAGAGAAACTCAACGAGCGCGGATTCTACCTGTGGCACATCTACACGGACACGCTCGAAGAGAAGTTGCGGAAGACAAAAGAGGTTCTCGCTGGATGGGGAATTGAGACATAAATGGACCCAGAACTCATCGGCCCTGATCCCGTGTGGAAGTGCATACGCGAGGGCAAGGGGCACATCTACTACGCCTTGGGCCTGGCATTTCTACTCACCGTCGCCGTGGCTGCCGGCGCACCGCTGTGGTTTTGCGTCATCACAACGGGATTGATCGGCGGAGTCTTTGCTGATTTGTGGGCTCACGAGGTACTTCATTGATAGAACGCTTAACAATGATTTTGGAAAGGATTCATCCAGGTGACGAACCTCGCTGTTTCAAGTTATGGGCATGCCGCGGTGAAGGACGCGGATGTACTCGCAACACGTTTCGCAGAAGCAAAGTCCATTGTGAAGATTGCGTTGAAACCAAAAACGAAGAAACGATAGCGGAACTTATAACTAGAATGAATAGAGCCAATTGACATGGAAACCGAACGCCACCGCGCAAATTACATCGGTGCCCCTGAGTTTTTCCATTTGAATTCTTTATGCCGAATCCTCAATGACGCTTTCGGCTATCACAATTATCTAGTCGGCTCCTCGATCATCAAGCGGGATTTCCGCGACGTGGATATCCGCTGCATCTTGGAAGATGAGGAGTTTGACCGGATGTTTCCGGATTCCAAAGGGACCGCTGGCACAGGCAAAGGTGAATGCTCCTGGGTGCATGACGCCCGATGGTCTATCCTATGCGCATCTATTTCGGAATGGCTGTCAACACGCTCCAACCTCAAAGTGGACTTCCAGATTCAGCGCCAGACGAACGCCAATGAGATGTATCCTCATGGACTAGGACACGAACGGCACGCATTGGGCCTATTCATCCATGAGGCTGACCGAACTTGAGCCACGTTTCATCCGATACATTGACCGCGTTGAACCGCGTGAGTTTGCTGTCGGAGATCCGCTCACTTGGCGAGCTCGCGGCTGCCCCTCGGAGCGCCGTGTCGTCACCGTGCATTACACCCATCGCGTCGAAGCGCTCGCGGAAGCACAAGGGATTGAGTTCCTCTGCCCTGTGTGCTTTGCAAAGAATCGCGGCGCGGTTGGAACGCATTGGTGCGAAGTCTCCTTCGAAGGACGCGGCGTCAAACCCGCTCAGGGTAGTCACACGGACAAAGGTTTGCCGTCCAGATGGACAGTCTCAGGAACGAGCCTGGCAAACCTTACGTTGATGCCATCGATTAAGTTGGAAGGCGGATGCGCTTGGCATGGCTACATCACGAATGGCGGAATAAGTTAGGTCTGCTCCCACCAAATGCTTGTCTCTGGCACTAGCTTCGCGTGAGGAAAGAACGCTCTCACCGCGCGGTCTACGTCCCATCCTTCGGTGTAATCGTGGCCGCAGAATAAAGCGCCAGGAGCGCACCAAGCCAGCCAGTATTCGATGTCGTGGTACACGTTGTCATACCTGTGGTCGCCGTCGATGAAGACCATGTTGGGACGTTTGTAGAGCCATTGCCCGATATTCATGTGGTCTGCGTGGACTGGCACGACGCGGCCTTTCGAACTGGAAAGATTCTCCTGGAATTTCCTGAATGTCTTTTCCTTCTCCCAGAGCATCTCCCAATTGTCTACCGCATAGACGGTGCCAGGGCAATGGTCTGCGAGCGCTCGAGTGGATCGGCCATAATAGCAACCTAACTCGACGATGACATCGTGTGTGACCGCTTGCTCTGATAGCCACTGAAGTTCGAGACTGGACATCCATCCTTCGATTTCTAGAGCTGTTGAAATATTGACCGTCATTCCATCTGTCCTCCTTCATTCCTTTGACGTTTTGTTCATGTCCCGGCTTTTTGCATCCACACTCTTTCACATTCTACATCCGCAAATATTACGTTATTCGCCTCCGCCCCCTTCCCTGCGCCTCCGACGAATGCGTGGCACCACTGACTGTTTATGAAATCACACAAGGAGTCTGCTAATTCTTTAGTGGGAATGTCCATGATTAACCAAAAATCCACAACATCTATGCGCCCGTCAGATTGTCTTAGTTGCTCTTTGATGCCGAATGTTTTCCCTAAAGCGCATTCGTGATCCACTCCAACCGTATATCTCTTTGCAAACGGAGCCTTGGTTAATTTCTTATAGACAGACGCTATGTTATCAGGGAAATAACAACGCTCTCCATTTAGTTTCATTTTTCTCCTTCTCATTTATAGGGACAAAGCGGCTCGTGCTTCTCGCTTGCCATGACGGGTAGGATAGCACATTTTAGACCTCTTGACGTAAACGCTTATTTATAGTAAACGTTTAGCTCGCGGGGAATCCCGCAAAGGAGAAACTTGATGAGCAGAGCAAACACAGCCGTCGCGATGGTCCCCAAAGGAGAAACTGGCAAGGTTATTCCAATAGTGCGGCCAACCATCAGTCATCTGGTCGCAATGATCGAAGGCATCACGCCACTTCTACAGAATCCGAAAACTGCGGATTATCTTCAGGCAATTGAGAATCCCGGAGATGCTGCACCGAGCAACAAAGTGAAAAATCCAGATAAGGAGTATAAGGATCGTTTGCGGGCCAGCAAGGGATTGTACCTGCACCCGGTCGAAGCATTCACTGGCCGCAAGGGAGTATTCCAATCAGCGGCTAAGGTGGCGCGTCTTCGCAAAATCAATTCGAAGATCGTAATGACTGGCATAAAGATTGAACATGATCTCTTGTCCGAATTCGCTGATGGCATTCGGCCCTACATCGTCATCAACAGCAAGAGCGGCCCTGTCAACGACAAACACATTGCCGAGATCGAGAAAATGGGACGCCACATCCCCATCCCGATTTATCGCCCTCGCTTTGATGACTGGTCTATGGAACTCCGTATTTCCTATTGGCCGAGCCTTGTCAGTCTTTCAAACTTGATGTCACTTCTCGCTACGGCGGGGGAAATTGGCATTGGGTCCTATCGACCTGAGAATGGTGGAACCTTCGGGACGTTCAAGGTTTCATCGGCGCGGGAAGTTCCAAAGTTTTAGCAGACTCGCAGCTAAGCGGAGCAAAGCCATGCGACGCTTGGCGTAGCCGAGCCTAGCAAAGCAAAGCCGAGCCTTTCAAACCCAAAGCGCAGCCAAGCTGAGCGCGGCGCGGCAGAGCGAAGCGCGGCGAGGCCAAGCGAGGCCTAGCACTTGCAAAGCACTTCAAACTCGAAGCCTAGCGAAGCGAAGCCGAGCTTAGCCGAGCAAGGTTTAGCGAAGCAAAGCCAAGCATGGCCTTTCAAACTCGCACCAATATTTTTAAGGAGGATTCATGGACAAAAGTTCAAAGACTTACATCCCGGCCCCTGGTTTCCACTTGTCGAGAACTGAAGCCAATAAGATCGGCAAGGCAATTGACATCTTTCTGAAAAAAGCTGGACGCGAACCAACGGTTGAGGAATTCGCAAAAGTGACTCGCGCCAGTTCCAATCCAGCCCATGCGGTCGTGGCTAAGAAATACAGAGAGATGACTCGCACTGCATGGGCAAATGCCGCCGATTACTGCATTCGTGGTGTTGATGTAATATGGGTCTCCAGTGGCGGTGAAACATCGGCTCCTTCGAAGGCGTTCTACATTCTACAAATTCCAACAAGTGCGCCTGCTAGTTCCGAGGCAAGACTCATTTTGTCTCAGGGACAAGTAGCGCAATCTGCCGAAGCGCTGGCCAGCCAGGAATCGCTCATGCGCCAAACAATCCGCACGGCCTTTTGTGACTTCGCTGTCGTAGCCGGATTTGTGAAAGCGCGACAATCCGTGCTACTCCTTCTCAGCGAGTTGAAAGTACAATCTAGGGCGGAGGTGCATCATGGTCAGAAGGTGCGCACGTCGCAAGTGCGGCGTAAAATTCACACCGCGCATTAAGTCACAACGTTTCCATTCTCCGAAATGCAAGAATGCGGAAGCGCAGGCAAGATTTAGGACACGAAGCGTAGCGAAGCCAAGCTGAGCGAAGCCGAGCGACGCCTAGCGGAGCGGAGCGAAGCAATTCAAACCCAAAGCGCAGCGCAGCCTAGCATCGCGCAGCCTAGCACAGCGAAGCGAACTCAAATCATGCGGCCAGTTTTTGGAATCCAGAAAGTTTTATGAATTGACCGCGAGTTACCCGGAGAATTCGTCCTCCCGTGAAACATTTCGTGGGCCACGCGATAATATCCAGCGAGATGAGCGGCAAAAAGTTACAGCGGCAATTTGGGAATTCGCCAGCCAATCCACGTCCAAGAGTGGAGGGTTGTCCGATCAATGCCTCGGGCTGAGGGGGATCATCAAAGCGCATTAGCGCGCCATCTAGATTTTTGTGCGATGGTCTTACGCGCTGGTCCTTTGCCGTAATCCATTGTCCCCATTGAAGCCCTAAATCTTCTGCTCTTGCTCTTGTTAATGCCGTGCTCGCTTTTGAAGTTTCTGTCCGTGCAATCAATGCGGCCCGCGCCTTGGTAATCTGCGGGACTTTCTTCCGTAGATAATCTGCAATTGTTTCTGGTCGTAGACCTTCGAGTTGTAGTCTAGAAATTTCATTGTTCACTTCTTGGCGAATCGTAGCGGGAATCGAAGAGATAAGTTTGGCATTCTCGGCGACGAGTTCGTGGACGCGCTGGCCTACGCCGGTTTCCATTTCCTTTTGTAAGGCTTCGAAGATTTCACGTCCGCGGCTGGCTTCGCGCGCGGCCTCCCGCCAAGATCGTGCATTTACCACTTTGATTTGCGTGACCATGCGCCGCGCGATCGATGCTGCAAGGGATTCCAGTACCTCGGGAGTGCGTGAAAGATTGGCGAAGGCTTGGAGCACGCTGTCAGGCGTGAGGTCATCAGGCAGGAACTTTCCTATTAGCTTTTGTATTAGCCTGCGATATTCCGTCTCGATGCGGTTTGGAGGATCGAACGGCATAGCGCGAGAATATCACGATAGAAACCGAAACCCCTCATTGGAATCAACACGTCGGTTGAACGACTTCCAATGAGGGGCCACGGTCACTGCGTCTTGTTTTTAGGTTGTAACGTGCGAGAGTCCTTCGTTTTCTCTCGTCAAATTTGGTCGGGAACCTCGGATTCGAACCGAGAGTCTCGTGCTCCCAGGGCACGCGGGTTAAGCCGTTTCCCTAGTTCCCGATTGCGGTGACTGGATTCGAACCAGCGACCTACGGATTATGAGCCCGTCGCGCTACCTCTGCGCCACACCGCTGTAAGTTTTATACGCTCAAGGGATTGCTATGTCAAGAATTGGCGGAGGGTGGACGAATCGAACGCCCGTCATCTCTGACGCCCTGGGTTTCGAGTCCAGTTGCCGGCCATTTAGCAGCACCCTCCGATGGAGAGTGCGAAGATGATTCGTTCGTCATAGCGGTAATCCTATCACATTTGGCGGAGCAGGAGAGACTTGAACTCCCACGTCCTTTCGGACGACAGATTAGCAATCTGTTGCGGCTACCATTTCGCCACTGCTCCAAACTTGGTGCGCTCTATCGGACTCGAACCGATACGGGCCTACTTAGGTGCCAAGAGATTTTAAGTCTCTCGCGTCTGCCAATTCCGCCAAGAGCGCAAAATAAAAACGGTCGCTGGCGGTGGGATTCGAACCCACATTTCCGGGCCTTATGGTTATTGTGCCCGGCGTACTACCAACTCATTTTGTACTACGCCATGGACCGCTTGGGTGTCATCATCCGGCCCAGGGGAGCGCGGAGTGGTAACGCGAGGGATTCTATCACGCTTTGCGCCACAGTTCGATGAACCTGCCTTGCGGGGTCTCTGGCTGCCATCCACGGCGCCGCAACATTCCTTCGAGCCGATCGCTCACGACATTCCAGATGACAACATTTGTTGGCAAGGAATCCAAGAAGCGTCCTACATCTCCGCAGCCTTCACGCACAGCCTTCAATTGCTCGATGCGAATGAACGTACCGTCATCCGTAGCCCATCCCAACACGCTAGGCGCGAGTAGATCGAACTCTCTGCATTCTTCGTCGAAAGGATGGACAGGGAAAGTGAGTGTCGTGCTCATAGGATTTTCTTACGATGGTCCATGCGCCAGCATAGCCACCAGCCAAGCATCGCGAGCCCCAAACCGAAAGTGAAACAGATAATCATTCCTTTGCTCGACGGCCGCATTCGGGGCAATACGTTGGTTTGAGTTGGTCGTCCAGATCGTTCACGTAGTAAAAAATGGCCTTGCACTCAGAGCATGAGAGTTGGAGCGTTTCGAGTGTGCGTTTCTCCATAAATCCGATGCGCGTTTCTTCGGTGAGTCGTTTCGAGGCCATCACAGATTACCCGCCGATGCTGGAAAGAAAATCGTAGAGCACTTTGAATCCCAACGCGATACCGACAAGGACAGCACCCACAAAGAGAATCAATTTCCAATGCCTACGCATCGACTGTCCGCGAGAGCACGAAACAATACCATGCGCAAGCTAACCCGCACACAATAGAAGGCAGAACGAATCCGCGATATGCGCAGCGAATCATTCCGCAGGTAAAGAAGAAGAGGAGAAATTTAAAAGTCGCTCTTGGGCTGGGCATTCCAAACGCTCTTTCTGGCTACTTGGGAGCGACCTGCCACTAGTATGCAGACTAATTCCGTCGCTCCCTTTCGCCCGTCGTTGTGGGTTGTAAATGGATATCAAAATGGCATCCGTTCTTCGTCCTCTTGCTCAATCTCCTCTTCGTCTTCTACGTCGCAATGTGCCCTGTGTCCGTCTTCTGGATTCCCGCCGCAACAGGCGAACGTCCGATCTTGCGCTGGTGCTTGGAGGAGTTTTTCCTTGTCAGGCATTTCCAGAAGAATGAGTTCGCGCCGAATCACTCTCTCAAGAGCAGCGCGTGCGGTCGCTTCCGTACATGGAGTGATGGAGTAGATTGCGCCCGGTCCAATTAGTCGAGACTTCGCTGGCGAGGCAGGGCGTTTTACTTTCGCGCCCGCTGGAACCCACCTCGTTCCTTTCTCGCTGTCCATGGCATATTCAGGTGCTTCGAGAACGTACTCGCGTTCAGGAAGTTCAGGGGTGTCGCATCTGAATAAGACCGCAGAGCCATACGCTTCCGTGGTCACATAGCCCACTTCCTTTGCGTGACCAAACATCTCCACGAGAGCCCACCCTTCGAAACTTGCTACTTTTGGTTCAGCCATATTCCTCCTAGTTAGCCCACTTTCCCCATGGGGCCACACGCATCAGTTCGCGAATCTTGCGCCGCGAGTCCAAGATTTCTTTTGGCAGATGCTTTGGTAATTCGTGATGCGGTTGCATGAGACTCCACAAAACACTCTCCGGTATAACACCCACTACATTCTTGTCGTAACCGAATCGCTTGTTCCACAGTTGCGCATATTCGTTCCAACTATTCGCAGCGCGCCGCCAAGTCCGCGATGAGTAAGCGTGCGCCTTGTAGAGTTTCCCATTCCTGAACCAAACGACCAGCATTATGCTGGCTCCAGATATTTTAGCGACACGATCATGATGTTGCCCGCGTCTTTGTAGCCGACGTCAATTCTAATCATTGCGCGCGGAGGCCAGCCCGGTCCCGTCAAGCGCACGCCAAGCAATTCCGTAATGATTCCAGTTTTTCCGGCATGAGGATGCGGCGCTGTCGTCTCTACGGTATTACCTTCGCTGGCCCGCTCTGGAAGAGGTTGACCTAGCTCCGCGATAGGGATTGGCTTCGTGGTGACGCGGACATGATCGCCTGTCTTCATAAGAATCAGTGATGCAGAATTACGACGTGCGACAAATCAACGTGGCTCGTTTCCGTCCAGTTGTCTTCCGCTGGTTTGTTCAGGCCGCCGTGCCATTGGTAAGCACCCCAGCCGATGATTCCGAGATTGCTCCCGTAGCTAATGCTGTCCCCCACCTTGCCGCCGAGTTTGTATCCTACAATCTGCCCCACGACATCAAGTGCCATGGTTGTTCCGTACTCACCCCACGCGGCACCGTAATGCCCTTGGCAGTTCTCGACGTTTGGGATGCGGCAACGACGGAGCCCCTCCTCATAAACCACACCAGCTACGACCGTAGTTACGACTCGCGTGCGGATAGGATGGTCGCGGAACTGACGCTTCGTCCAATCAATAGGGCCAGCTTGCGCATGCGCAGAACAAAGCAAAAGAACTCCAAGAGCGATTATTTTCTTCATAGTCATTTCCCGTGTCCTTTGCAGAACGCCATCCCGCAAGTTTTGCAGGGTTTCACCGCTGGAGCGCTTCCCAATCCAGCATCTCCACTCGCGACAGTCCCCACATCGGTCGAAGATTCGGGAGCGCTTCCAGATCGCCGGATTGCGTCGTGGGCAACGGTTTCAACTGCTCCAAGCGTACCCGAATGTCGATGACCTCGGCGACGGCCAGATCCTCCGGTCGCGCCAGCGCTCCGTCCTTCCAGATTAGCGTCTGGAGTCCGAGCGGGGTTTTTACTTCCACGATTTTGAACATGACTACTTCCGTTTCCGGGCTGGGAAAGTATTTGCCGTTTTATCCATGAACTGAGCGGTCGGCCATCCGCTAGAGCCTGTATTTGTGCGTATTCCTCGTCAGTCACGATGACTGTAATCCGCATGTGCGCAACTGTACTACAAGTGCGCAACTGTGCGCAACTATATGTTTTGTGAGCATGGCCTTCTTTGGGACAGACTTACGCCTGCCTTCGGGCCATGATTTACATGGAGGACGTTATGAAAAAGCCAAAGGTATCCACAAAGAAATCGAAGTCGAAGAAAGTTACGAAAGAGCCAGTCAAGGCAGCCCATGTCGAAGAAGTAGCACCAGCCGCGCCAGTCGCGGAAATTCCAGCAACGCCGCACAATTAGGGTTTTCGTTTATCCCAGTCTTGGTTTTCGAGAACCTTGAACCCACTGGCCATTTCGTCAACCAAGTTGGTATTCGTGTCAGCGGCGCCCGAGGTGGCTTTTGCGGGGACGCGGGGCATGTCGCCTCTGGCGAGTTCTGTGCGGTGATTCGCGTCTTCCACTTTTGTGTTGCGCCACTTGCCGCCTGTATTGATGGGCTCCGGTGGACCTGTTACCGATACGGGTGGTTGTCCTTGTTTTAGTGGTGGCATGATCGCTCCTTTTATTTCTTATTGAAGGCTTTACGCATTGCTTCCTTCTTCTCGGGCGTCAAGTTCTTGCGCTGTTCGGCAGTCAGGGAATTTCTCATCCATCCTTCGAAGCCACTAATACCTTTCTCGAACGGCCCAGGTTCCTTACCTTTTGCTTTTCTCGCTGCGGCTGCGGCCTCGCGTGCTTCGGGAGACCAAGTATCCACATTTGTCGATTCGGGAAGCGTTGATGGTAAACCAGAATCGCCGATAGGAGTGTTGCGCCAACTTGCCGGTTTCAGTGGAGGCATAGTTTAGCTCCTTATCATCTGCGGTCGTTTCTTTGTCGCGAGAACGCGATCTATAAACTTTCCAACTGGCAGAATTTCCATTGAACCAAAATGCTCAGGCCGGTCATAATTCGAGTAGAACGCAGCGCGTGCTTCGGCTTGCGAACCAAAATTAACGAAACATTTATCCTCATCGAACTCCATGAAGTCGGGTGCCTTCATTGTGTGGATGACGTAGACTTCCTCTGAGTTTGGGTCAGGCCCTACAAATACGTCAACGTGGTCCCCATCGGTGCCTCTCGTGTTGCGCAGGTACCCGTAGTCGTGAGTAAGTGTCACTTCCCAATCGTTGCCGCCTTTGTCTTTGCCCTTGCGCGTCGAGCCAGCTTCATTCTCAATGGAGATATCCAGTCCGTGCCACACGATGCGTTTATGTAATGAGCGCGCATCTGCGACGACCGCATCTGCAGCACCCGTTTTGCGCAGTATGGATTGAGGACGTTCAGGATGACCAGGACTTGGTCCTTTACCTTCGATGCCAGCGAGCAACTCCTCGCCAGGCAGTTCAGGTTCCTCTTCGGCCTCGTTAATCTGTTCGTCGGTAATGTTTGTGAAGACATTCGTGGTTTCGCCCAAGGCTTGCAATTCTTGCATGGCTGTTTTGCGGCCTATCACGCCCGAATCGTAAGCAGCAAGAATCGGTGCAGAGGCTTTCGTAACTAGCTCTGCTTTTTCTTCCTCGGTGAGTACGCGGATCGACGGGAAAGACATATCCAAGTCGTCCGGAACTTCGCCAAAATCACTCATCAAGATTACGGGGAAAAGTTTGTCCAAGTTAGGGCGCAGATGGTTGCTTTGTTCTTTTGCAATGCGCTGCTCATAGAGGAGTTCGTCGGAATCGTTTGTTTGTCCCAAGCCAGTGATGGTACGGCCAAAAAGATGCGTGATGGTATCTTCGGCTGCGCCCGCCACATCCATCTGGAACTGTTGATAGACTTCGCTCATGCCGGCGAACGAATACTGGACCGCTTTCATGTCGCCATCTTTACCAAGGATGAGCATGGACTGATTCGAGAGGATTTCATTCTGTGCCTGAAGCACACTGGCGAGTCGTTGTTGTGCCTGAGTGCCAGCGCCTAGTCCAGCGAGAAATTGGTCAAGAGTGGGATCGACACGCGCAATAATATTTGCGCGGAACATGAGCTGCAAGATCGACCAAGATGCATTGTCCTTTTTCCGTAGTTCTTCATAGACCAATTCGAGGATCGAAATACCCCAATAGAGTTGCGCCTGGAGTTCTGGCGTAGGAATCTCTGGACCTGTAAATCTCAAGATGCGGCTGGAATGCACGCGGAAGTTTTGACCTTTGTCCTGCGCGTAGCAGTTGTAATATTCTGGTAGTCCCCATTCGAGAGGATGCCGCAAGTTTTCCGAAAGTTCGCTATCTTCGGGCCAGATGCCTACCCAACGATCAAACGGGATGAGTCCTAGATAACTACCTGGGTTCACGTCATCTAGGTCGAGTGGCTCTGCGAGAATCTTTTCGTGGCCTTTGATGACAATAAGCGCGCCCGCTCCGCCGTAGAGTCGTGCCCACTTCAAGGCTCGGCAAATGTTGTATGGCGAATATGTGCGCTGAATCGTCCGATTGAAAGTCTTGATATCCTCTGGGTCAATATCGGACACGAGCTTTGGCCATGCTCGTACCATATCCTCGGCTTTGCCATCCACGATTCGGCGCGCGAGCCAGTGATTTCTGTAAAGCGTCAAAAGTAACCAGTAATTATTTGAGAGCCGGACCATTTCATAATCCGTGCCCTCAGTCAAAGATGGGCTACCCCATCCCATCCTGGCTACCATGTTCACGAAATAATCGATGCCGGTTTGACGGAGAGGATCGGTCGCGTCTGTCGCGACTCCATTGCCATTGGCGTGACCGTTTTTCTTGGCTTTGGCGATGCGGTCGCGGGCGATGCGCTTTTTGGTTTTGGCTCTCACTGAATTTTAGACAACTCAAGATCATCAGCGAAAATAATAAACTTTATATTCTGAGGCTGCAGGAGGTCATTTATTAAGTTGACTTGCTTTGCGAAAACCTCGCCTACCCCACCAGTTGGAATTCGTATTGCATAACTGTGGTTAGGCTCAAGTTCGAAAACGTCGGTGAGCGGTATGAGACTTTTGAGTTTTTTAATATCCATGGAATCTCACTTGTTCGTGACTGACCAGCTCGCCGTGCTCGTGCCGTTCGCGGCCGAGACCACAAAGACTTGCGCGAGGTCGTTCACATCGAACGCATCCGAGGCACCCGCTGAAATAAGTTTTCCGTTGGCTGTCGTAACACCGTTATTGTTGCCGTAGAACAGCGCTCCACCGACTGCGGCAAGGTTTACATGGACGCCTTCGCCGCGGACTGCTCCGCCACTGAGCACTGCTCCAAGGGGATTCTGCGGGACTACGGAGGGCAACGGTTGCGCGGGGCCGGTCGTTACCGCTTGCTGGCCCGTCGCGAGTAACGGGTAATTCGGCATAGGCCACCTCGCGGAAAGTATAGCCTAAGCCGCTGCCAGCATGTAGCGGTACTTTGGAATCTTGGTGTGTAGTCCGTACCGAAGGCAATCAGCTTCATCATCGTTCTGCTTTAGGGGCTCCTCGACACCTCGCTTGGCTTTGTTGGGGTCCCAGACGTGGGCCATGATCCCCCGGAGCGTGCGCACACATTTCCGATTGATACGCAGTTTCCGCATTGCCATCATGCCGGCGACAGTCTGCAATCCTTCGGTGACTTCGTTCTTTGCCTCAGCTACCCATATTCCGCGCCCTGCACATTCGTTTCGGAAACTGAGAGCCTCGGGCGGAATGATAACTTGGCAGGCTTGGTTCCCCATGAATTTGATGAGATTGTCCGCGTGTTGGCCGTCCGTGAGTTGGCGCATCTCTTGTTCGCTGTCCCACACAAATTCGCGGTCAAGCCAAACCGTATCGCCATCGTCCCAGAATTCTTGGTAAACGTGAGGATGGTTTGTTCCGTAGTCGTTGCTGATCCAGTGGTCTTGGTGCCCGCCAGCATTCTTGAGCGTGATCGGTGCTTCGTCATAAATGAGTTCATCGCTCCACGCATCGCCCCAGATTGAGCCTTGCGCCATGACCCAGAGTCCGAGGATAAAGCGCATGTAGAACATGCCCTTGTAGAATTTCTTGAGCGTGTCCACGTAATCTCTGCCGAGATTCGGATTGTCTTCCATCGTCATGTGCAGATGGAACAATTCCTTTTGGAGTTCTCCGAGCGCCTTGTCAATAAAGCGTACCTTGAGCCAGTGCATCGGATTGTCGGGATTCGTCGTAGCGTAGAGCCGCGCGCCTTCGGGCGACATACGGGTGAGAAGCATGTCCCAAAAGGATTCGGGCATGAGCACAGCTTCGTCGACGATGGCTACGCCCACCGTGCTGCCACGAATGAATTTTTCCGAAGCGATATCTCGAGCACCGAGTATTTTCCATTCCGTACCGAAGATGCTCAAGTGTCCTGTGTGCTGGCTGTAGGAATAATCGCGGTCGTCAATCAGGTCGAAGAGGTCTTTGAGAATGTTGGTGTAAACCGTGCCGGCCGTCTGGCCGATGAGCACGCGCCATCCAGGAACTTCGCTGTAACACGCTTGCCAGATTTTCGGATGCAGAGCCCAAGTTTTCCCAGAGCGTACAGATCCATCGAGGATATTGATGCGCTTATCCTCGTGGAGAGGGCGCAGAGCAAAATCGTGAATGCGTGGGCCGTAATTAAGTCCGGATACCAAGCGTGTGCCTGGGACTCACGATTTCTCTTCCGTAGGAGTCGGGGAATCATCTGGCGGTGACGTCGCGGGTGGATTGGTGCGAGCTGCAGCGAGTGCGCCGATGAGTCCTTCAAGCCGATCTCTGCGACCCGTCCACTCGATGCGCATTGTTGACCGGCCTTCTTGGGCTTCGCGTATTTCCGTCATTGCGTGAACGTCACCACTCACGATGCCTTCGAGGTAGGCGCGGAATCCAAGCGTGCGATTGAAAGTAATTCCCTCGGGCAAATAGTCGGCATGTTCCATTTTCGCTGGCAAGTCGGGGCGAGGGTTCATCTTCATCGCTTCCGACAAGTACGCGCATGCTTGGCAGCCTAACAGCGCATTGAGTCTCCATCGCAGCGGGTCCGGGAGCACGCAATCACCAATCAATGTGTATTCGTCAGTGACCGGACGCCGGCCGTTTTTGCCCTCGGGGTTGAGCACCTGGCCGGGTTTTACTGGGATAAGATTCTTGAGAGTGTTAGGCGAAATGGTGCGCTTCATTCGATCCTTGGCACCTTTGGGCCTGCCCCGTTTTCTTTTGAACTTAATTTTGGGGATGTTCATAGCCGCCAGAGAATTATATACCCGAATGCGCAGGGATGCGCAACGGTGAGCAATTGTGCGTACCTATTGAACTGGAGGCCCTCCGATATATTCCGCGCCATCAATGGGGATCATGAGGTTCGTTAGTCCTCTGGCTTGGCAGAAGGGACTGCGGCGCCGGTGGTCATTGGCTAGAGCTACGATACAGACTTGTTCCATCCAGTGACACACGTCTTCATCTGACGCGCGTATGGGGACCGCGCAGTCTACTTTGACGAGTCCGCAGAGTTCGCAGGAATACTTGCAGAGGATGGTACGGGATTCGCTCATGGCACCAATTGGGAGGGACGGAATTCTTTACAGTCGCAGCGATGCTCATGGGGGACAACAGAAGTGAGGCACGATATCTCTCTTTTCGAGCACTCCATCGCGCCATAGCAGGAATCGCCCGCAGAGGAATGGATAAATCGGTTATGGCCACAGGCGCATTGTTCAGTAAATGGATCACTGGCGTAGTAGACGGGATTCCCAAGGGGACATTTGTGGAGTCCTGGCCCGACTTCGATTCCGCATTTGTAGCAGCGCATCTCAGTCTCCGATCAAGAGCATGTGCTCACATATCCAGCCGCCACTAGGTTCCATTTCCGTTCCAGTTTTCCAGTTCCACGCATGAGCGTAAGACGGGAACGATACGATCTGCCATTCGCGACCGCCGCAGTGCTCAGGCTTGCTGCGCATCTTCTCGGTATCGATTTGGACGAACGTACCGCGCATCACAACCTTTGCGCCTTGTGCTTCCTGCATTTGCGCGCACCAATTCTCCACGGGAGCGATTTCGACTTGCAAGATCACGGTTTGCTTTCCCACTTCGGTCCATCTGGAGTATCTTCCAAATGGCACGTTCCATCGGAGCGGGCATAGAACCAAGTTTTACCATCAGTCGAACATTCGACCTTGCCTGCTTCGGTAAGGCTAAGAGTTGAAAGCATAAGTATAGGTCGGTCGGTTGGACAAGCTACGGCTTGTTTTTGGCCTACCAAAGAGAAGAGGTACAGGACACCAAAAAAGTACGCAATGGCGCCGAATGCCAACACGGCGCCCCAGAACGGATGCCGCAGCGCCCAACCGAGTATTCGATATGCGAGTTCTTTTGTCTGTTCGTCGGTCATGTTCAACCTTTCTTAAATATCAATTCGCGAATCTCTTGGCCGCGTTCCAGATATCCTTGCGTTATTGATCTCCCTACCGTATCGCTGCCAAGGACATCCGGAGCGCGTAAATCCATCATCATACTTTCAAGCGCGCATCGAAGCGTCATTGCCTGCGCTTTACTTAGGAGTACGCCATTTATCGTGATCGTTGGTTCCATCACGGCCTCACCGCGCTGTGCAACCAACGCCAGCCAAGGGACACGAGACCTAAGCCGATGAAGCCGATGGCCAGGATAATACCGAACGCGATTGCGCCGGTTGCGAGACTCGCATTGTAGGCGTCGCGCTCCTCGCACGCAGGGACCGAAGCATCAGGCGTGGTTAGCCAGAATAGAAACGCTGCGGCTGTACAGAGCGTAGCGAAGATGAACAATCCGCTTATCATGACCGCTCCATTTTAGTGGTGGGCTTGACGTACCCACCGTGAGGATGACGGTCCACGCAAGGCGGAGTGGGAGGAAATCCCGCAGGACGCGAGACAACCATGCACCCCGAGCCAAGATCAAAGTCGTATCTAGCGTCCATTGATGAGCACCTTCACACGATGCGCTCGCGCGACATGCGTGTTGAGTCCATGGGCCGCACGAACTGCATGATTCATTTTCGTCGGATCATCCCAATAAATACGCATCCACTTGCAGTCGGGTACGCGGCATTTCGCAAGAGTCTTTTGAGGTTGGCGAGTATAAGTGCTCATGCAGCCTCCAATTGGTCAAACAAATCTTGGATAGCTTCGTTCTCGGTCTTCCCATGCCCTATCGGTCCTGACTTCCAGTGGTCGCCGCTTTCGTCGCTTCCTTCGAAACTGGCGTCATAGGTATTTGAATCGATCGCGCTCCAGTCCAAGCAGCGAATCGGAATTGGTGGATAGTCAAATGTGGTCACGAGGTCAATCTCTTGCCGAATACTTACGATGGACAGTGGTATGCCGCTCATTCACCTTCTCCTGTCCGCACGAGGACCGCTAGAAGAGTGATGGAAAAGATTGCAACCATTGTCCCGCAAATAATAGCCAAGATCATGGTTGCACTTCCGGCACGTTGGGCATACCGAGCCAGAGATCGTCCAACACATTCAACGACTCTAACGCACTCTCACACGTCCTGTAATCCCACTGCCCGTCCAGATGTGCTTGGTAGATGTGCGCCCCGACGCGCTCAATAAATTCCTGCGCTGTCGAGTGGTCAAGTACAGGCAATTCACCTTCAAGCCATCCCTGACGGAGCCATTCACTAGCAGTTTGTATGTTCATTTGATTTCCTCCTGTACTCGGGTGTCAATCCAAGTACGCGCTAAATGTACAGAATTAGGGTTTGGCTGTCAAGGCGAAACGTAAGCGAATGTTTTGTCCTTCAACACTCCTATTAAACCGTATCAATGCTGGCTATTTATCGCGTTATTTATACGCGAGTAAGAAGTTTCGGTTTTAGCCCCATTTCATGGAGGCGCTCGAGCGTGACGGCCACATAGTTTGGTTCTATCTCCATTCCGTAACAAATACGATCAGTTTGCTCGGCCGCGCAGATTGTAGTGCCGGAACCAGAGAACGGCTCGTAGCAGATTTCTCCCGTTTTGCTCCATGCTTCGATAACAAATTTAGATAGTTCTACAGGAAAAACTGCTGGATGCCCCTTAGTATGAACTCCTCTCGCAGCTTCCCGGTTGATGCGAATTACGGAATCCGGGATTTTGTGGTCCTGACCATAGAGTTCAGGAGAGCAAGCAGTATGAATTCGACCATCAGGATGACGTAGCGCATCTTTCTTCGCTCGGAATTTCTGCGAGTTTGGTTTCGTTGGAATTATTTTGTTTGGTTTCTGCCGTTCACGATTGAAATGAAATACAAATTCATGGGATGGCGCAAGTCTTCCCATCCAGTCTCCAGGCAAGCCACTACCTTGATCCCACACATAAAAACCAAATTTCCGCCATCCGAGTGTACGCATGTGGTTGATCCATGAATCCCAATACGAAAGCCATTCGCAGTCCCGATGAACAAGTCCTAAGTTGATTAAGACCTGCGTATTATCATCTGCCGGCAATGCGTCGGACATTGACTGCATCATCGCATCCCAGTCGAAATCCTTTCCTTCATAATTACGCTGCTCGAAATAGGGGGGGGATGTGAAAACCACCTTCGCAAGTTCTTTACTCATTAGAGATGCAACGTGTTGTTTCGATCCCGCATCTCCGCACATCAGACGATGCCGACCGATTCCCCATATTTGCCCTAGCCGTGTTTTCCACTTTCTTGCGAGTTTCGATGCAATATCATTCTTTGGATGTGGAACGCCGCTTTCTTGAGGTGTGGCCCAGAACTGCACTAGTTCGCGATCATCCCAGAAAGATGATAAATCCAAATCGAAATCAAGTTTCAAGTCTTTCAATAAATCGGTATTCCAGTCTAGATTAATTTCACTTGTGCGATTGTCGGCGATGGCGAGTTCTCTTGCTTTTTTTGAATCAAGGTCAAGGTCTGTGCGCTGAACCACGACCAATTCTTTGCCATCGGTTTCTACGACACGGATACGACCACCTTTCTTTTTGATTGCTTCTAAAGTTTTATTTCCCGCTATGACGCGACCGGAACGATCAATTAAAATGGACCTACCCGCGCCGTATTTCGCGAGTGATTCTGCAATCATTTTTCTGCCGCGGTCTGTGCCGAGATTGGCATTCTTGTTATCCAGTCTCAAGTCTGTGATCGATTTTATTTTCATGTTATGTCCACACGAGCTCCTTTTCAAAAACATGCTTTCCAGTCTTCGTGAATCCAGTGTGCCGCCATCCAGCGCGAAGATAACATCGGCCTACTGGAAAAGGGCAGAACTCAGCACCTCGTTTTTTTTTGTGTCCCGAGTTTGCGAGCATCGATAAATGTATAGGCTAGTCCTGGTCCCCATTTTGTGACCGCCAGTCTTTCGGCTTCAAGAATGATGGAACTTGCTTCGCGACACGATTCGTTGCGGAAGATGGCGCAGTTGTATCCAACGCGACCGTCCATCCGTTTATCGTCTTGCGGCCACATCCACACAAAGAGAATCGTGCCTTCCGCGTTCCGTAAAACCAACTTCCGTCCTGAGTAGCAGAATTGTTTCTTCCCAATGCTTCCCGGTCGTCGTGTGTAGTGACGATCTGCAAGCGCACGGCACTCTTGGTCAAAGTGGTTCGTGCGGATTAGACCGTCTGTGAATGCGAGAAGCAAATGAGCACGGAGCTTTTACTTTTTCGCAGGTACCGATGGCGGTGCCGCAGCTGTAGGTTGGAGAATGGGCGCTGGCGTGAACTTCTCTTTTTGCCCGTCCCACTGGTGACCAGGATTTGAGTTAAGCGTTTGCGTGATCTGCGCCTGCATTCGCCTGCTCATACCGTCGATCTGGTCTCCGAGAGCTATCAATTGTTTTACTTTGGGATCTTGCGAAAGCATTTGATACTGCTTCTGAAGCGCCTTTGCGGTGACGATCTCCTGACGGAAATCATCATTGGGACAAAGTTCATTTGGGCCGGCCACGCAAGGTGCCAGCGCATCGCTCGCGTGAGTCGCGTGGTACGACCCGAAGAAATAGGCTCCTACCGCGAGCCCGATCACCAAAACTGCAACTACGATCATTTTTACTTTCAAGTGTTCCTCTCCTTGTCGCCTTTCGGCGTGTCAGATTGTGTCACAAAATCAGGTTACTCGGTGCCCTCAGCTCTCATGTGCCGGTGGCTCTGGGTCAAACATTCTTCGGTGTTGCAGGCCCAGCTAACGCCCGGATAGCTTTTGCCAATGGTTCGCATGGATGTTTCGTGCGCTGCTCAATGATGTATTCGCCTGGCCGCTGCGGGTCCATCACGCAGTAGTGTGTCTCCACGAACTCTGCGATTTCCTCAATCGTCGCTCGCCGGATGCCTGCTGCAAATTCACTCAACGCCTCGCTGTCCATTACGCTAGTTCTCACTGCTCCCCTCCGACTGTTTGCCTGTGCCTGCTGGCTCACTCGTTTTACCTGCTAGGCCGCTCGCACCGAAGAACACTATCGGCACACAGTCGCGGCATAGCAACGCATCACTTATTACTAGCTTGATTCCGCCATCGATTTTCTCCATCGAAACATCGCAAGCCAATTCATCTTTCAGGTGTCGCTTGCAACGGTCACAGAAAGCATCCATTAACGGATTGTCCGGCTTCGGTGGTTCAGGTTCCTTTTTACTCCACCACATCTTTCGCTCCTCTCTGGCCCGCGCTCAGGACTGCTTGGGCGGGCGCTCCACTCGACCAATTCCCTTACAGGTCTCACAGGTCACCATGTTTTGCTTGGCCTCGTACTCCTCTTCTGCTCGCTTGCGAGAGCCTGCCGTTTTCTCATCGCGCTCAGGCCCAGCGGCATCCAAGAGAGGCCACAATTCCTTAGGGTATCCTGAATAGCACGGATTCTGTGGCCGCATCCCGCGCTTCCGGCAAGCGTAAATCGTTCCCGCATAGGCCGAGTATGATGGCTGGATAGCTTCGCAGTCCTTGATGGCCTGTTCGTAGAGAGGCAGGTCCCGAGGCGTAATGTCTTCGGCGTCGGCGCACGCCCAAAAGAACAAATCGTTGCAGTTCTCAGCGATAACAATGCCGCCGTCCGTGTCGAAATAGAACTTGTCTATTCCGCAGTCATGCTCAACGAGAAAATGCAGGACCGCCATCGTGTCAGCGTCGCTCATTCGGCTTTTGCCTCCTTGTCTGGCTCCTGGCTGGCTTGCTCAACCCATTTACCTTCCAAGAACCGCTTAAGGTCTTTCTCTAGCGCAGCGCAAACGCTGTCATCTTGAATTAGGAGTTGCGCATAGCTGTGCGGAATCGTTGTAGTTATCTCAACGGACTCCACCCACGCATCGGGGGCATTATCATTTATGGTCAACGTTACTTCGCTGCGCTTCGCGTTAGCTCTCATGTGTCTCTGCTCCTGAATTGCTTGGTGCTGGCTCCTAGCTGGAGAGCCGCACAGTTACATTTGCCTGAACTTGAGTGCCAGTATTTCCGCTTCCGCAAGTTGAGCCTCAAACATTGCGGTAGCAAGCGGGTCAGGTGCATTCACTTTTGATGTTTCAATAGCTGACTTTAACTTCGCAACTTCCGCTTCCACAATTTGCGCTGCCTCTTCACTCGTAAATGTTCTCATACCATTCTCCTTAGTTGAGGTAACTTCGCGTACCCGCTGCTCGCTCGGCTGGCGGGCTGCCAGCAGGTCTTTCACATCTGTTACAAGGAAAAATTCTCCTAGCGCGTGCTCTTCCATCGTCCTCTCCGACCCTGTATTCGCCCATCGTCGCAGGTCGGTTAAATACTGTAATGTTATCGGCTGGCGGGCTGCGGCCAGCGCGTGTGACAACCTGACTGCCTTGCACAGATTGGCTGGCATCCCACAGCAAAAGTGGTCGCAGAATTCTACGCCGCTAAGAATCTGCGCCGCCTGCACGACTTCTGGCGTTGCTTCTGGGTGCGAGCATTGAGGCTTGCTGTCTACAAACTCTTTGTCACAGAGGTAGCAGCTTTCACGTATACGGAACTCGTTGCGGTGCCCCGTCCCCGCCTCCTGAACGGCTGGCGCGGGCACCGGGTCAAGCCCCGCTTCCTTTCGGCATTCGTTGCAAGTCTCTACAAAGTCTCGGTGGGCATGCGGCTCGGCTGGCGCTCGGCTCTCAGCGGGCTGGGCG
>Ga0210401_10000218_pt1 | contig 71758 bp, 66 predicted proteins | sample IncBWH32MmetaG_FD_150866 | JGI IMG/M metagenome (GOLD analysis project Ga0210401, IMG submission 150866) | Forest soil microbial communities from Barre Woods Harvard Forest LTER site, Petersham, Massachusetts, United States - Inc-BW-H-32-M | ecosystem: Environmental > Terrestrial > Soil >...
GACTCCTCGATCCGGCCGGGGCGTCGTATGGCCGGCGATGGCGTTGGTGGCAATCAAGCTTCGGCCCGAAACGGCGCCCTATCAGAACCCATAGAGCCGCGCCGGGTTGTCGACCAGAATCGCCTTGCGGATCGCGGCATCCGGCGCCCACACCGGAAGCTGGTCGAACAGGCGGCCGTCGTCGATCTGGTACAATGGTGCGAGATCGGTCGCCTTTCGCCCCGGCGTGATCGTCGAATCCGGGTGCGGCCAGTCGCTGCCCCAGACGATGCGCTCTGCGTTGGCTGCGATCAGCGCCTGCGCGAGCGGCACCATGTCGGAATAATCCGGCGCCTGCTTCGAGGAGCGGTAGGCGCCGGAAATCTTCACATGGGCCTTGCCGCTTTTGACGAGATCGAGGAGCTCGGAAAAGCCGGGCTGGCTGAGGCCGAGCTCGGCCTGCGCGCCGCCGAAATGGTCGAACACGACGGGCACCGGGGAGGCGGCAACGAGATCCTTGATTGCCACAATCATCGCAAGACTGGTGTAGAGCTGGACGTGCCAGCCGCGCGCCTTCATGCGCTCGACCGCCGCCGTAAAGCGCGCCCGCCCGACATTGGGATCATTGACGCCGCCGGTTGCGAGGTTGAGGCGGATGCCGCGAAAGCCGTCCTTCTGCATGGCGTCGAGATCGCTCTCGGCCGTCTTGTCGTCGATCACGGCGACGCCGCGCGCATTGGCGCCGCGCGCTTTCATGCCGAACAGGGTCGCCGAATTGTCGGTGCCGTAGACGCTCGGCGTCACGATCACCACGCGCTCGATATGCAGCGCCTTGTGCAGCGCGCTCATTTCCTCCGGAGAAGCCGGTTCCGGCGTGTAGACGCGGCCGGCGAAGAACGGGAATTTTTCGACATCGCCGTGAATATGGGTGTGGCAGTCGCAGGCGCCTGCGGGAACATCGAAATTGACCGGCGTCGACGGCTGCGACGCCTTGGCGATCGCGGATCCGTGCCGCATGGTCACTCCGGCAGCAATGGAAGCGAGCATGAGACTGCGTCGGCTGAGCATGATGGTCCTCCCTGTGGCGTTGCTGCCATCTGATTGACGCGCTTTATCGCGAAGTTCCTGCGCATCGTTGATGCGCAATCGTTGTCGGCAGCGTGGCCGCTTCGGCATGTCGGCGCAAGCAAATTGTCTCTTCAGCCTTCGATTGCCGCGCGCGCCGCCACAACCAGCGCATCGAGCTGCCGCGATCCGTCGAGGCGCAGCACCGGGCAGGGCAGTCTTGCAAGCCACGCCTGGTGTCGCGCCAGGCTGCGCCCCTCGCGGCTGCCATCCTCGTAGTGAGAGGCCCATTCGAGGAAGGACTCTGTCGCCTCATGGCGCCAGCCGCCGGGCGCGACGGCTTCCGCGCCGAAATGCGCGGCCTCGCGGGCCCGCAGGCGCCGCATGCGGACCTCCTGCGGCGTGACAATGAACACGACCAGGTCAAAGTGGGGAATAAGCGCGTCGCCCCAGCCGTCGAGCCCGCCGCTCAACACCCAGTCGGCGCGCGGCAAAAACATCTCCCGCATCAGGCGCAAGCGATCCGCCGCGTCGCGCTGAGTGCGATAGGGTGGCGCGGTCGGCTGCCAGAAATAGTCGTCGGTGTCGTGATGCGGCAGCGCCAGCGCGTCCGCCAGCGCCCGGCCGAGCGTGGTGACGCCCGTTCCGGACGCACCGGTCACGTGAATACGACGGCCTTTCATTGGAATGTCTCTGGCTGAATGGCTTCTGTTTAGGCGAGGCAGTCCGCGCGCGCAATCCGACGGTCTCCATGGCCGTCTCTGGTCGCCAGAGCAATGTCAGAGTTTTGCGATCACCTTCAACAGCGCGTCGTTGAACATGTCGGGGTCCTCGATCTGGGGAATGTGACCAAGCCCGGGCAGCAGCGTCAGCGCAACCACCGGCAGCAGCGCCTGCAGGTCGCGGGCCTGGTCGCGCGGGGTGATTGTATCCTCCTCGCCCCACAGGATCGCGACGGGCAGGTGCAGCCGCGCATAGGCCTTGCGATCGGCGCTCTCGGCCAGCAGGTCGGAGCCGACGAAATAATACAGCCAGTCGGCGATGTCAGGTGTGCTGTTGCGCAGTCTGGTCGGCCGCTGCAGGATCTCGACATATTGCGGCAGCGCGCGGTCCTTTTTCCCGATCAGGGATCGCAGCAGGAACCGCGTGGCCAGGGGATCGGTCACGGTCAGCGACACCAGGATCTCGCGGACCCATTTCGGTTCGAGCAGCCAGGGTGGATCGGCGGGTGGCGCCGTCAATCCCAAGGCAGCATCGACCAGCACCAGCCCCCGCGCGCGCTCTGGAAAGCGCATCGCAAGTTCGGTCGCGGCACCGGCGCCGAACGAATGGCCGACGATGATGGCAGGAGCCGCATGAAGCGCCATCAGGACGTCGTTGACACGCGCGGCCTGGTCGCGGCGCGTGTACCTGCCCGGCCGGTCGGAGAATCCGAATGGCGGCAAGTCCAGCGCGATGACATGGAAGCCGGCCGCGGCCAGCCGATCGATCGTTTGCCGCCACAACTCGCTCCAGGCCGCAGTTCCATGGAACAGCACGACCGGAACGCCCTCGGCCGCGCCCTTCTCCTGGACGAAAACCCGGCCGCGACGCGTCGCGACCAGATGGCCGCTTGGCGGCGCGAGCTCGTCGCGGTCGGCGGTTTCCCGAAAGCTGGCGGCGAGCCGAAGCGCAGCGATTGTCCCAACCAGCAGCAGGCACAGGACAAGCAAGGCCGTTGCCGACCAGCGCACGATCTTGGCGATCACGAGATCCTCGTTTGGCGAATCGCCGTCAAAGATGGCAACCGCCTCTCATACTATCTGAGATTGCGCGAAAAATGGCGGCGGGGAATGGCGTGCGCTCAAGGGTTAACGGACTGTTGCCGTCGCACCGACGCCCATCGGTCGCCCAGAGGTCAATTGATCGACTCCTGCCATGGGCCGTGGCGTTCCATGACGGGTCAGCCGGCTTGCGTCAGCGGTTCTTGTTCACAGGCTTGCGCTTCTCGATGAAGGCCGCCATGCCCTCGGAGCGGTCCTCCAGCGCAAAGGTCGAATGAAACAGATTGCGCTCGACGCTCAGCCCTTCGGACAGCGGCGTCTCGAAGGCGCGGTTGATGGCCTCCTTTGCCATGATTGTGGCGGGACGCGACATGCCGGCGATCTTTTCAGCGGCGGCGAGGGCTTCTTCCATCAGCTTGTCCGCCGCTACCACGCGCGCGACGAGGCCCGAACGCTCGGCTTCCGCGGCGTCCATCATGCGCCCGGTCAGGCAGAGATCCATCGCCTTGGATTTTCCGATCGCGCGCGTCAGCCGCTGCGTGCCCCCGATGCCGGGAATGGTGCCGAGCGTGATCTCTGGCTGGCCGAATTTCGCGTTGTCGGCCGCGATGATGATGTCGCACATCATCGCGAGCTCGCAGCCGCCGCCAAGCGCGTAGCCCGCGACCGCCGCAATGGTCGGCTTGCGGCAGCGGGCGATGCGGTCGCCGCCGACGCTGGTGAAATCTCCGGAGAACATGTCGATGAAGCCTTTTGGCTGCATCTCCTTGATGTCGGCGCCCGCCGCAAAAGCCTTCTCGCGGCCGGTGACGACGATGCATCCGATCGCCTCATCGGCTTCCAGATCGTCGACTGCGGCTGCGATCTCGCCAAACACGCCGAACGACAGCGCATTGAGCATCTTCGGACGGTTGAGCCTGATGATGCCGACCGCGCCCTGGCGCTCGACGATGATGTGTTCGAAGACGCTCATGATCCACCCCACAGAGATTCAGCTCGCGGGCAATTTGCCCGCTCACGGGGTGGGCATCAAGTGGGCCGGCAATGCAGCGGTGGCCTCGCTCAGGCCACGAACATGCGCAACGCCGAGGCCAGCGTCAGGCAGGCCCCGATGCCGACGAAGATCTTGCCGATCAGCGAGGTCTGGTCCCAGGCATCGCTGGGAGAGGCGACGATGATCGGGGCCACGCGGACGATGTGCCTGGTCGCGGCGGGGGCAATGCCCACCGTCGCACGCGCGGCGCTGCCTGCAAGCGCGCGATCGACATCGCTGAGCTGGTCCGGGGTGACCATTTGACCTTGCCCGATCTGGGCTTCCGCGACCACGACCGCCTTGGCTTTGCCGGTCGAGCCGGCCTTGCTGCCCACGATCGGCCTGAGGTTCATGACGTCAGACGGAGAGAGCGTGTCACCGAGCCAACTGGTTCGGGCCGTTTGCGCATCAGCCACGCTCGACACCAGCGCTGCGCGCAAGGGCACGCCAAAATAGGCGATCAAGCCCGCCGCGAACATCAATGCCAGACGCCCACCGACCTTCCTGGTCATTTGGCAATCTCCGAAAGTTTTGCGAATCGCCGATGTAAAAAGAGAGAGCCCAGTGCGTGACAGCACCGCGGCGGAAAGTGGGAATCTTCGCAGCCGGTGCGGGCAAAAGCGGGGCAGCCGGCCGCTTCGGATGCGACCTGTCCCGAAGACCGCCACATCCGAATCCCGATGTCAGCGCCGCCAAACGATGTTATGAGCCCCGCGGGTGGCCGGCAGGCACTCTGCGCCGATTCCGGCCGCAATCTAGGACACCGATCACGATCTCGTGACCTCTCGCCTGGCGCGTAACGATTTGAAAAACTGAACGAAATGGTTTGAAGGAACTTTGGTGCGCGATCGTGAGGACGAATGGACCGGCCTGATGCGCGCCGCCCTCAAGGGGGATGATGCGGCCTATCAGCGCCTCCTCAGGGGCCTCACGCCGGTCTTGCGGGGTCTCGCGCGCCGCGGCCTCGCGCGTGCGGGACAGCCGGTCGATCAATCCGAGGATATCGTGCAGGAGATCTTGTTGGCGGTGCATCTGAAACGGCATACCTGGGACGCGGATGCCCCGTTCGCGCCCTGGCTGTTTGCGATCGCGCGCAACAAGCTGATCGATGCCCTGCGCCGGCGTGGCCGGCGGGTTTTCGTCAGTATTGACGATTTCGCCGAAACGCTGGCCGACCAACCCGCCGCGGAGACGCCTTCCACGCGCGAGGTGGCGGCACAGCTCGAACAGCTGCCGGTCCGCCAGCGCGAGGTGCTGCAGTCAATCGCGGTCGACAGCGCCTCGATCAAGGATACGGCGCAAAGATTCTCGATGACTGAAGGCGCCGTTCGCGTGGCGCTGCATCGAGGCCTGGCCAGTCTCACCGCCAGACTGCGGGAGAAATGAGGATGGACACCGATCAGCTCATTCGAACGCTGGCTGCCGACAACGCGCACCAGACGAGACCCGTCGGCATGGTGCTGGCGCTGGCTCTGCTCGCTGCGGCCCCGGTATCGGTCGCCCTGTTCCTGGTGATCCTGGGCGTCAGGCCCGACGTCATGACCGCGATGCACAACCCGTTCTTCGACCTGAAATTCGCGGTGACGCTGGCGCTTGGGCTGTCGGCGCTGACGGTCGGATTGCATCTGTCCAGGCCGGAGGCTGGCCCGCGGGGCTGGATCTGGCTGCTTCTGATCCCCATCGGCTTCCTCGTCGCGGGGATCGGCAGCGAGATGATGATGCCGCAGCGGCTGCCGATGATGACCCGCCTCGTGGGCCACAATTCGAGGATCTGCCTGTCGGCCATTCCGGTGATCTCGCTGCCGCTCCTGGTGGCGGCGCTGATCGGCCTGCGCCACGGCGCGCCGACCCGGCCGGTCCTCACGGGGGCGATCGCCGGATTCTTGTCGGCGGGTTTTGCGGCGACGCTCTATGCCGCGCATTGCACGGACGACTCGCCGCTGTTCGTGGCGACCTGGTACACGCTGGCCGCTGCGGCGGTCGCCGCGATCGGCGCGGTTGCGGGATCGCGAGTGCTTCGGTTCTGAAAGCCGTCAGGCCACCGGCACCTTCTGCTGCATGCGATGGAAGCGGATCACCTGTTGCGCGGTCGACGAGCGCAACCGCTCATAGGTGGCCTTGCAGGCTGCGAGATCGGCCGGTTCCCCGCCGGATATCTCGTCACGCATCCTGATGATCGTCGTCACGGTCGACCATGACAGGCCGGCGACCTTTGCCAGGATCATCACGCCCTCCGCCCGGCTCTCCAGCATCATGTTCTCAGCCGTTGCCACCGTGACATTGGCGAGCGCGGCGATCGCAGCATTGGTCTCGTCGAAGCGGCCTTCTTCCGCGAACTGGGTCACCAAATGCTGGTCGAGCCGGCTGTCCTCGTACAATGACTTGACCAGGGCATGGGCGATCTCGGTTTGCTTGGTCACGGCTGCCGGCACCGCGCGCGCACGTTGCGCCGCCTCGCGCACCGCCGTTGGAACGTCAGCCGCCTGTTTCGGATGCGCAGCCTCGAGGCGCTGCCGCACCGTGTCGGAGGCCTTGGCCAAAAGCTTCAAATAGAGGTGGCGCGGAAGCGTTGGCCTCAGGCCGAGGCCGGCCGCGAGATCGTCGTCATCGGCGGCGCGCTTGATCAGCCGGTTGTAACCGCTTTCGGAGAACTCGGCCCCGGGATTCTTGACGGTGCTCTGCACGACCGCGGTGTTGCCACGCTGGACCAGCACGTCAGTCACCGCGCGACTGAGCACCCTGCGGATCGAGATCGCCAGCAGATGGGCCTGGCTCTTGCTGCGCGCCGCCTCGATCAGCGCCGCGTCATCGAGGCGCTCGGACTGCGACAGCACAGGGCCAGCCACCTCGATGGTGTCGTCGAATGCCAGCGCGCGAACGGTCCCGCGCGGCGCGTTGTCGGCGGTCGCCAGGCGATTGGCGAGCAGGGCCCTGGCGGAGACTTCGATATGTTCGATCAGACACTGGAAGACGTCGTCGAACAGCGCGATCTGGTCGTCGGCATAATCGATCGCGCCGGACAGAAACAGGTCGGTTACGCGGCGCAGCGTTTCAACGCGGCGGGTGACGGACCCGTTCGTGAGGGTGGATTGCAATTCATCAAGCAGCCCGTCGGCGGGAGCGGATTTCAATTTTTTCATTATCTCTGTATCTCTGTCCTGGATCAAATCGATGCCGGCCTTCCTTGACCGGGAAAAAGGCAAAGGTCCTGCTCAAGCGTGAATGATGCGGTTGCGGCCTCGCGCCCTGGCGTCGTGAAGCGCCCTGCCGGCGCGCGGGCGAGCGGCGATCAGGCCTCGAATGCGGCGGCGAACCCGGCAGCCTCGCCCGGTCGGATCGGGCAGCGGCCCGGCCGCCGGCCTGGCGGCGGCAGCGCGATCCAGATCAGCCGGAATCGGCTGTAACAGAGGCTGCGCGCTGGTGCCCATTCTTTCGCCATTGATTACTCAGTCAGAAAAATCTACGTGGCAAAGCCTTTAGGTTTGGTATCCTTTCGGGAACCGGATCCGAGGTGTCCAAGACTTAAGAGCCACGTTGTTTCAGAACGGAAATTCGGCGCGCGCCCGTCATCTCGGGGGACACGAGACATAAGCGGCGCGCGGCAACATTAACGCCACGTTGCCAGCCAGACTGCGGTAGCGGATCGAGGTCTGTAAGGGGTGTTCTCTACGATGATACCTTTGCGCCGTCAGATCATTGTGCCGTGCGGAAAGATTTGCGCTCTGTGCTGCAGATCACATTTCTCACACAAGGGTTGTTTTATTTTGCAGAATCTTGCCCTTCCCATCGAACCCCGCACCGACCAGCTCCGACCAACCCTGCGAGACGGCCATTGAGCGCGACACAGGCGGCTTCGGACGACGTCCTGCTCGCTCGGATCGCTGGAGGCGACCGGCTCGCCATGCAGGTGCTGTACGGACGGCACCATGTCAGGGTGTTCCGCTTCGGGCTCAGGCTCGTGCGCGACGAACAGGTTGCGGAAGACCTCATCAGCGAGGTTTTTCTCGACGTATGGCGTCAGGCTGGCAAGTTTGAAGGCCGATCTGCCGTCTCCACTTGGCTCTTGGCGATCACGCGGTTCAAGGCCCTGTCCGTGCTTCGGCGCAGGAAGGACGCCGAACTGGAAGACGAGGCTGCCAACGCGATCGAGGATACCGCCGACGATCCCGAGGTGGCGACGCAGAAGAAGGACAAGGGTGAAGCGTTGCGAAAGTGCCTGACCGGGCTTTCGCAGGACCATCGGGAGATCGTCGATCTTGTCTACTACCACGAAAAATCCGTCGAGGAGGTGGCTGAAATCGTCGGAATACCGGAGAACACCGTGAAGACGCGCCTGTTTTATGCGCGTAAGAAGCTTGCCGAACTGCTGAAGGCAGCCGGCGTTGAACGAGGCTGGCCATGATGGCATTGAGCAAGAGAATGCTGGAGCAAGAGCCCAGTGAAATAGAGCTGTTGTTGCCATGGCACGCGACCGGGACCTTGAGCGCGCGCGACGCGCGGCGCGTCGAAGAGGCGCTCGCCCGCGATCCGGAATTGGCCAAGCAGTACGCCGTCATCCGCGAGGAATACGCAGCAACCGTCCATCTCAACGAAAGCCTCGGGGCGCCACCGCCGCGCGCCATGCTGAAACTGTTCGCCGCGATCGATGCCGAGCCCGAACGGAAGCCCTCGGCCTGGTTTACGGCCTCCTCGAGGATCTCGGATTTTTTCGCTAGCCTCTCGCCGCGCACGCTGGCGTGGTCGGCGGGTGTCGCCGTGCTGGCGCTGCTGTTGCAGGCCGGCGCGATCGCCGTGATCGTTGCGAAAAACCAGCCCGCCACCTATCAGACCGCTTCGCTCAGCGCGAACGAGCCGGAGCAGATGACGCGCGCCCTGGTCCCGAACGCGGCGCCGCGCGCACGGGTCCCGGAGGCGGCGACGCCGCCGCGCGCGCTGGTGCGATTTGCGCCTGAAGCGCGGATTGCCGACGTCACGGCGCTGCTCGACCTCTATCGGGCCTCGATTGTCGATGGCGCGAAAGGCGGCATGTTCCGCCTGCAATTCGGCGACCGGACGATGACGAAGGATGAGGCCGCGGCCCTGCTGGCGAGGCTGCAGAAAGAGAAGATCGTCAGCCTTGCGGTGGCTGCGCCCTAAAGCACGCGTCACCGGATCCGAAGTCCCATGGTCGATCACAAAACGAGCCGCCGGATCAGGATTTTCCGCGCGGTCTTGTTCGCGTTGCCGCTTGCCCTTGGCGCCTCCGCGGCCCATGCGCAGGGGTTCATGCGCTCTCCCAGCATCAATGTCGGCTCCCGGCTTCCAACCATCGCCCCGAGCGGCGTGCCGTCTGTCGGTCCCAGGATCTCGGACCACGGCATCAGTGTCGTCAGGACGCCAACGGTCCCGAGGACGCCGACCCGGACGACGGTTGTCAGGACCCCGAGCCCGACGGCGCGGATGGCGGTGGTCCCGACGCTTCCCTATGCGCACTATTCGCCCAATCTGTATCCGGCCTGTCCTGCGGCTCAGCGCGCCGCCGACGGCGAGTGCCTGGATGATGCCGTTGTCTCCGATGCGGGCGGGTCCGCCGCGAGCGTCCGAAAGGGGAAGGCGAGCAGCGGGCGCCGCAATGGGAGCCAGACCGTTGGCAATTTGCGCACGATATCAGGAGAGCTCGTCGCCGAGATCGATGCTGCGCTGAGCGAAGCCCAGGCCGACGCATTGGCGCGGCGCCACGGTCTCGCTCGAGTCGCCTCGCAGAGTTTTCCATTGCTCGATGCGACCATCGGGCTGTTCCGGATCACGGATCGCCGCCCGGCGGACGCGGTCCGCCGCGAGCTTGCGGCTGATGGCAGCGTCCACGCGGTGCAGCCGAATTTCCGCTATCTGCTGCAGCAGCAGACAGCCTCGAGCGAAGGCGACCCGGCGCAATATGCGCTGGCGAAGCTTCGCCTGCCGGAGGCGCACACCCTGGCGCACGGCGCAGATGTCAGGATCGCGGTGATCGATTCCTCGATCGAGGCTGATCATCCAGAACTCGCCGGCTCGATCGTGGAGCAGTTCGACGCGCTCGGATCCAAGGAAGGTCCGCATGTGCACGGTACCGGCATCGCCGGCGCGATCGCGTCCCACGCCCGGCTGATGGGTGGAGCGCCAAAGGCCCAGATCCTCGCGATCCGCGCCTTCGGTGTCTCGTCGGGAACGGCCCAGAGCAGCTCCTATGTGGTGTTGAAGGCGCTTGACTACGCTGCGGCCCACAAAGCGCAGATCGTCAATATGAGCTTCGCGGGGCCGAAGGACACGCTGATCGAACGCGGGATCGCAGCGCTCGCGGGCAGGGGCATCGTGATGGTCGCCGCAGCCGGAAATGCGGGTGCGAAATCGCCGCCGCTCTACCCCGCGGCCAATCCCCATGTCATCGCGGTCAGCGCGACCAACGCGCAGGACGAATTGCTGGCGGCATCGAACCGCGGCAGTTACGTGTGTGTTGCGGCACCGGGTGCGGATATCTTCCTGCCAGCGCCCGACGGCAAATACCAGATGACGTCGGGGACCTCGTTTTCCGCAGCTTATGTCAGCGCGCTGGCGGCGCTGATGCTCGAACGTCATCCCGGACTGAAGCCGGAGGAGGTGCGCGCCATCCTGACGAGGACCGCACGCGACCTCGGTTCACCAGGTCGTGATGACCTTTTCGGCGCCGGCGAGGCCGATGCCTTTGCCGCGGTTCAGGCCGCAACACCCTCGCAATCGCAGCCGGTGGCGGCGATATCGGCGAAGCCGGGCAGCGACAATGCCGCAGAATCCCTGGAAATCCCGGTCATTCGCCCTGATAGTCCGCCCGTTGCGGCTGCGGTGTCCGAACAGCCGGTCTCGGGCGAAACTCGCCGGCCGCCGGCGCAAGACGCGCCCGGGCGGCAAGGTGCCGACCCTTAGGGTCAAAAAAATCGCCGGTCGGTTTGAACGCGAAACAGGGCCAGGGCGACATATGTTTGTGGGAGCGGAAACCCCTCCCCAACAGCTATATCCGGCGCGAGCGCCCATCCACCCCAAGCGCCCATATGGCTCGACCCGTCCGGTTGTCCCCCCGGACGGGTCTTCCATTTCTGGCGTGGCGTCACGCGGGAAGACGGCATCGCCATGGCGTGTGGTGTGCAAAATGGCGAAGTGAGGACCACCAGGGAAGGGCGTACGCAGAATCATCGCGCTCTGGTTGCTGGACAGGTCAAAAGTTCTCCACAAAATCATGCTGTCACGTTGTGTTGAGTCGTCCCAATTGGGTCTGCGTCCGTCTCTTTCCTGCAGGCTGGTTCATGACACATCGCAACGGCGTGGCAGATGGCCGCGACCATGGACTTGATGTTGGCGCACGCTGGCGCGATCTCGCCGAGCGGCGACTGGAATATCTCACCGAGCTGTTCGAAAGCGGCCGCTGGCGACGCTACTACAGCGAACGTGCATTCCTCGAAGATATTCACCAGGCCAAGGCGGCGGTTGCGCTCTGGCGCAATCTGTCGATGCCGCAGCCCATCGAGACGGACAAGCCGAACGGCGAGGTGATTGTGCAGGCCGCGCCGATCATCGTCCAGGCGACCGCCGTGGTCGACCTCGCCGGCGCCGACGGTGATGCCGTTTCCGACGAGATGCCGCCGGCACCAGCGCAGGTGCCGCCGCCACCCGATGAAGAGACGGCTCGATCGAAGGCGACCGAGGCGCGCTACGCGCTGCTCCGCAACATGCTCTAGTCTCGGCGCTTCCGGATCAGCGCCGCACCGCGTTGCCGTCGACCATCACCTGTGCGAAGCGCTGCGCGCCTTCCAGTGACAGATCCGTCGTCACCGCCTTCGCATGATCGAGCCCCACCACGGCGCCGCGCGGCGTCTCCGAGATCATGTTGTTGTTGACGAGCGCGGTGCCGGCGCCCGGCACGACCGAGACGCCGATGCCGGCTAACGCGTTGCGGATGACGTTGCCGGTGATCGCGACGTCGCGCAGATACTTGCCCCAGCCGGCGACGATGCCAAACGACGGCGCGTTCTCGATCACATTGCCGGTGACGGAGGTATCCGCCTCGACATAGATGCCGATGCCGGCGTCGTCGTCCGGCGCCGTCCCGATCGGCCGCTTGGCCAGCAGGTTGCGGATGATGTTGCCTTGCACCACCGCAAGACGGCCGCCTTCGTTGAAATTGCAGACGGAGATGCCGATCGCGGCCCCATCCACGGTGTTGCCGGCGATGACCGCACCCTCGAAGGAAAATTCCGAATAGAGCGCGACCTCGCGCACATCGCTGACGCTGTTGCCGACGATCTGGATGTTCGACGCCGAGTTGCCGCGCACCGCGGAATAGTCGCAATTTTTGACGCGGTTGCCCCTGACGATGACATTGCCGGCCCGGAACGCGTTGATGGCATTGCCATATTGCCCCGACCCGCCCGGGCCCGCCTTGATCTCCTCGATGCGGTTGTCGAGCACCAGGGTGCCGTCGTCGCCGATCGCGTTGCGCAAAATCTCGATGCCGTTGTCGTTGGCGGAGATGATCGTGTTGCGCGACACGATCAGGCCTTGCGCATCGAATGACACGACCGCGGTCGCCGCCGTCTTGGTGATGATGTTGCCGCTGATGTCGCCTGCGACCTGCTCGAGCCAGATCGCGCTGCCGCCGCTCGCCGTGATTTCGCAATCGATGATGCGGACGTCACGCCCACTGAGGCAATGCACCAGCCCGCGCCGGGCCGGCAGCGGAATGCTGCCGCCATCGAGGGTGATGTTACAAAGGCCGATGCCGTTTGCGCCTTCGGCCGACAACAGCGAGGCCCCGCCGTTGAACAGAAGCTTTGTCGCGCCGCGCACGCCGATCAGCTGCGCGCCCTCGGGCAGATGCAGCGCTCCGGTGCGATAAACGCCACCCGGCAGCGCCAGCGGCGCGCGTGCGCGCGCGGCGTCGTCGACCGCGCGCTGCAGCGCCTTCGTCTGATCGTCGGGACTGCCGGGCCGTACGCCATACTGTGTCGCATCGCGACCGAGCGTGGAGGCGAGCGGGGCCGCATGTGCTGCGGTCGGCGTTGCGGCGAGCGCGCCGGCCACGCCGGCCGCGGAGGCACCCATGAGATGGCGGCGACTGAGGTCCATGGTCGCGTGCTCCTCGCATGCGCAGATTCGTCGCAAATTTACCGCGAAATCGCTCACAGCCACGGTGAACGCGCCGCGCCGCCGCGGCGATTGTTGCCGGTAGGGTTAAAGCTTTACCCGTGATCGGCGTCAGTATGGCGTGCCGTCCTTGTGGGAGTATCCGGTAGCGGTCGCATGAAGGTCGATATCCGGGTAGTGAGTCTCGTCATCTGGCAGCCCGGCTGAGCCGATCTCGAGGACCACCGCTGGCGCCTCGGTTCTGTTCTGCAGGTGATGCCCGTTGGCCTCACCTTCGGGAAAGCCGGCGCAGTCTCCGGCGCGCAGAACTTCCTCGCCGCCTTGCGTCACGAGAACGACCTCGCCCTCGATGACATAAATGAATTCGTCTGTCCGCGTGTGCCAATGCCTTTGGCTGGACCACGCCCCGGGATTGAGTTCGAGCAGATTCACGCCGAGCTTTCTCAATCCGGCAGCGATCGCAAGCCGGTATCGAACCTTGTTCAGGCATGGTGTCGCGAACGGTTCGGGATATTTGCTGCCCGCGGAAATCGGTGCGTTCTGGATGTCGATCTTCTTCATGGGATCCCTCTCCACGGGCGGTTGCCCATCATGTCTTGCAATGCGCCGTTTGCCTCGCAAGTCTCACCAGCTCCATCAGCATCGCTTCGCCGGCGTCGACCAGCTCCTCCAGCGTGATGCGCGATCCTCCTTGGCGCTGGGACGTGGCGTCGCGTGCGAGCGGCGGAATGTGCACGAACGACGCAAGCAGCGGGCCGTCCTTGCCGCCCACGGCCTCGATCGCGCGCCAGCTCAGATAGTTGCACAGGTAGCTTCCGGCATCGCGCGAGAGGCGTGCGTCGATCCCGGTGCCACGCGCCGCGCGCAACAGCTTTGCGGTGTGCGGACCGAACATCATCGCGTCGGCGCCCGGGACGATCGCGCCTTTCATGGCAACGCTCCGGTCGGCGTCCGGAAAGGTTGTGGTGACGGCGTTGCGGGCGCGGGTCTCGATGCGAAGGTAGTCCGTGCGGCCCGCGAGGCCGAACATCAAGAGCACCCGCGGCCTTGCGCGCGCGACCAGCTCGGGCAGCTCGCGGTCGACGGTGCGATAGGTGACATGGAAGATGTGGCTCTCGAGCTCGACGTCATCGAACGCGGGACGACGCAGCACGGCCAGCCGCTTCACCAGCGCCATGGTTGGGTTGTGGGGCGCGCCAGGAAACGGGCCGAAACCGGTGATCAGGACCCGCAATGTCCCGCTCATTGCAGCAGCTCCGCGATGGTTTCGGCCGCCAGCGCCGCGGCGATGCGGCCCTCCGCGACCTCGGTTTCGATCTTCCTCACCTTGGCGCGCATCGCGGCGTCGCTGCGCAGCCGCGCCATCATGCGGTTCTCCAGCATCGACCACATCCATTTCACCTGCTGCTCGCGCCGCCGGCTTGCGAATTCGCCCGATGCCATCATGGCGTTGCGATGATCCTGCACTTTCTGCCAGAGCTCGGCGATGCCGGTGCCGGTCAGCGCCGAATAGGTCACGACCGGCGGCTGCCAGTGCTCCGATCGTGGCGACAGGATGTGCAATGCGCCGCGATAATCGGCGGCGGCGATGTTGGCGCGCTTGATGTTGTCGCCATCGGCCTTGTTGATTGCGATCATGTCGGCAAGCTCGACGAGGCCCTTCTTGATGCCCTGCAGTTCGTCGCCGGCGCCGGGCAGCATCAGAGCCAGGAAAAAGTCGGTCATGTCAGAGACCGCGGTCTCGGATTGTCCGATGCCGACGGTCTCCACCAGCACGACGTCGAAGCCTGAGGCCTCACAGAGCAGCATCGCCTCGCGCGTCTTGGCCGCGACCCCGCCGAGCGTGCCGGAGGAAGGCGAGGGCCGGATATAGGCGTGGTCGGAGGCCGCGAGCTTCGCCATCCGCGTCTTGTCGCCGAGGATCGAACCGCCGGAGCGGGCCGAGGAGGGATCGACCGCCAGCACTGCGACCTGATGCCCACGTTCGATCAGGTACATGCCGAGCGTGTCGATGGTGGTGGATTTGCCGACGCCGGGCGAGCCGGTGATCCCGACACGAATGGCCTTGCCGGTCCGCGGCAACAGCGCCTGCACCAGCTCGCGCGCCGCGGCCTGGTGGTCGGCCCTGCGGCTCTCGATCAGCGTGATCGCGCGCGCCAGCGCCGCGCGATGACCGGCGCGGAGACCATTGGCCAGTTCGTTGATTTTGGCCGACTCGGCGGGGACGCGTCCGGACATGCCGACGGTTATATCGGATAAATGCCGCAGGCGAGATATCAAACACTTATCGCCGCGAATTGGCGCACAGGCCCGCCGCCTGCAGCTTCTCGAATATCGGCGAGGAGCGGCCCTGGCAAACCGGGGCGGCCACCTGCCTGGCCTCGTCAGGACGTTGCTCGTCGGAGAGGACGAGCGCCAGCAAGCCCTGCACATAGGAATTGAAGGACGGCACGAGAACCTCTTCCATCACAAATCGGTCGGCCAGCGTGGCGCGCAATTCGCGTTCCGCGCCCTGCGGGTCACGATTCTGGATCAGGACGATCGCGCTATAGAAATGCGAACGTGGATCCTTCGGATAGGTCTCGATGAACCGGCGTGCCGAGCTCTCGTTGATATCGGAATCCTTCTTCGGCACCTGTTCGGGTGGAATGAGCTGGGCCACAGCAGTCCAGAAGCCGAACTTCAGCGGAACTGCGACAGCGCCCGTGAGCGCGCCCAGCAACCCGAGCGCGATGACGGCCATCGCCATCCGGCGATGCCCGGGCAGCGCGTCGGTATTTTGCCAAAGCCTCAACAGCACAAAGGCCGCCGTCGCGCCGGCAATGGCGCCACCAATGTGAGCGGCATAGTCGACCTTGAGCGTCTTGGAGGCGGAGGCCAGCGGCAGCAGTGACGGGACCAGAACCCCGATAGCTCGGTTCCGAAGTCTGGCGCGGACTTCAGGAAGGGTGTAGCGGAAACTCAAGACGACCATTGCAGCGAACAGCGCCATGATCCCACCGGAAGCGCCGACCGAGACCATATCGTGCGGATTGATCAGCAGCGAACCACAGGCGCCGCCCAACGCTCCGATGACAAAGATGGCCGCGAGCCAGGACTTGCCGACGGCACGTTCCAGCACGGAGCCGGCGAAAAACAGGGCCACGCAGTTAAGTGCGATGTGACTGAAGTTCGCATGCAGCAGTGGGCCGGTGAACAGCCGCCACCATTGGCCCCGCTCGATGGTGAGCTGATATTGCAGACCCCCAAAGGCGAACAGCGTCTTGACGCTCGGTTCAAGCGGCCTGGTTGGCGGCTCGATTGCGAAGATCAGCTCAGCCAGGAAAATCAGGGCGAGGGCCGCGATCATCGCCAGGGTGAGAACGGGAGTCGTGCCCACCGGCATTGTGATGAATGGACCGGTAGTCGTCTCGGGCTGCGGTCGTGCGCGCAGCAGCTCCTCGATGAACGTGCGTTCCGGCCGGTCGAGACGCGAACTCCAGCGCACTTCTCCTTTCGCCGTGTCGACTGCCAATGCGGCCGCATGGCATTTCGTGTCGGGTGCCGACGTAAGCGTCTTGAGCTCGTCCCATCGCGCGTCGGATGTCGGTCCGACCTCGATCACGCGAATGGCGACCGATAGTTCCCCTGGCGTCGTCAGCTTCCGCAAGCCCAATGGGTCAGCCGCCAGATATTTCATGCAGTCGCGGGCGATGGCCTCCAGCTCCTGCAGAGGCAAATCGAAGGTCCGGTCGGGATTGGCCTCGCGGTCGACCAGGCAGAGGATCGTGAAGGGTGCTGAGTGGTTCTGGGTGAGGACAATGTCGCTCGAGGCAATCAGCCTGTCTGCCTCCGGCACGGTACCGACGCTGAAGCCTTTCTTCGCAACGAATTGCCGTGCGAGATAGCGGCAGAACGTCTCGGCCGGATCATGGCTGGAGGGTTCAGCGGGGCCCTCGGACAATGGAGTCATGACGGTTGCGGACATTGCGCGCCGAGGAGGAAGCTCTCATGTCGATATCCTAGCAGCGGTATCCTTGTCCCGCAAGTGAATGACAATCTCAGGCTTCTTACTGCTCGTATCTGACGCCGGAGTTGTCGAAGCACGACGCGGGCGGTGGCCTGCCGATCGCTGTTTCCATCCTCAAGTGCCGCACAATTTCCGCTCGTCCAGCAGCCGGCGCATCGGACCGTCCTTGAGCGCGTTGCAGGCCGGGCGGGCGGTCGACAGTGCCTCGTCACGCCGGTTCTCGGCGAGCACGATCGCCAGGATGACCCGCAAGCCATGGTCGATCTGCGGCGGCAGGATTGGCTGCCACAGCCGCTCCTCCGCCAGCCCGGCGCGCGCCTCCCGCTCGGCTCCCGCGAGGTCGTTCGCATTCAACAGATCGGAGGCCTTCATGAGACGAGGGCGAGGATCGCGCGGATATCGCGCGATCAGCTCCTCGGCATGAACCTTGAAGTCGGCATTCGATTTTGGATATTGATCGGGGGGAACGAGCTGGGTCGAGAAAACCACCGTCTGGTAGCCGAAGAGAACGGAAAGGATCGGATAGGCCAGCGACAGCCCGCCTGCGACCGCAACCGCGGCTGCGACTTGCCGAAACCGCGGCAAGGCATCGCGCTTCGACCAGATGAACAGCAACAACAGGCCGATCGCCATGCCCCCGACGGCGCCGCCGAAATGTGCGGCATAGTCGACATGCTGGCCCTTCAACGCGCCGGCGAGCGGCACCAGCGACGGAATCAGCACGTACAGGGCATTCATCTGCAGGCCGGTTCGGATCGCGCCGGACGGAAAATGGGCGCTGACGACCAGCATCGCGGCAAACAGGCCCATGATCGCCCCCGAGGCGCCGACCGAGACGATCGCGGGCGGGTTGAGCGCGAGCGACGCAAGCGAGCCGGTGACTGCGCCGCTGACATAGACCACGCCGAACCATGCCGGCCCGATCAGCCGTTCCAGCGTGCGGCCAGCGAGTGCGAGCGCGATGGCGTTCACGGCGATATGGCCGGCGTCGGCATGCAGGAAGGGTCCCGACAACAGCCGATACCATTCGCCGGAGACGAGGACGAGGTTATGCGTCAATCCGCCAAATGCGATCAGTGTCGTAATGCTCGGCTGCAGCAGGTTCGTCCACGGACCGATGCCGAAGATGATCTCGGCCGCGAACACCGCCGTGAGCGTGAGCAGGAGCGCTGCGGTGACGACGGGAAAGGCGGCCGGCGCGATGGCGACGGCAGGCGGCGCCAGATCCGCATCGTTCTCGCGTGGCGCCGTGGCGATCTTCTCGACAAAGCCGTGATAGGGACCCTTCGACCCCAAGACACCGCCATTGCTCCAGACCTCGCCGGAGACCGGATCGACGATCATGGCCGATGGCTGGACTTTTGCGAAAATCGACGACCGCTTGATCGCCTGCAGCCGCGTGGCCTGGTCCGGTGATTTCGGGCCGACTTCGAGTACCTGGATCGAGACCGGCAGCGTCCGCCCATTGACCTTGCCGGCATATTTCAGGCACGCCTGACCGATCGTCCGGAGTTCCTCCACGCCCATCGAAAAGGTCGCGTTGGGGCGCGCATTGCGGTCGACCATGCAGAGGATGCCGAACGTGTATCCATCAGATCGCGTGAGAACGACCTCGCAGAGCTCATAGAGCCGCATGACCTCGGGAACACGGGCGACGTCAAAGCCCATTTTGGCGATGAATTGCTTGGCGAGGTAGATGCAGAGCGTATCGTGGCGCGTTTCCGGTGGCGCGGAATGAGAGGTTTCCGGCTGTGCCGGTTCGATGGAACTGCGCCGGGGATCCAAGGTCGGTTCGATGCGACTCATCGCCAAGTTTTCAAAGCCCAGCCGGACGTGAAATGACGCCGTCATGATCTCATGAATGGCTCGCGCAAGCCACCATTCTCATATGCGGGCCTTGTGGAAAGCCACGGGAGCAGGGACTGCATGCAGTGTCAGTGCTGACCCTCGTCGGTCTTTTCATCGCTCTTCGGCCGGGCGCCGCCAAAAATCCGCAGGCCTTCGGGAGCGAGATAGGGTTTGAGCGTCTCCCATGGCACGAACGCGGCATACTGGCCTTCGGCGTAGGGGCCGACCGCGTAGGGTGGAAAATAGAAGATGAAGCCGGAGGTCTTGCCGGCTTCGGTCGAGGGCGCCAGCGCAACCGCGCCGATCCTGGTGAGTTTCGGTTCGACCCCTTTGAGCCACTCGTCTGTCGGGGTGCTCTCGGAATCGCGTTTCTTCTTTTCGACCGTAAGCGCTGCGATGACAGCCTTGCGCATCGCGGTCATGGTCGCGCCGTGGTCGGCGGTCTCTTTAAAGAACGGGCGGATGCTGATGCGCTTGCTCTCGCTCTTGTCCCACAGGATGGTGTTGATGTCGCTGTTCGGGTGCGCACCGTGGGTGTCCATGTAGTCGGACCTGACAACCGAGACATAGCGATCGGCCACGACCGAGCGGACCGCATATTTGCGCTCGAACGCCCAGCCGCCGTCCTTGAAGAATTGCGGATCCTGCTTCAGCTCCGAGGCGGCGTCGGCCGCGTTCTTGTCGAGCCATGTTTTGCCGTCGGCGAGACTATCGGCCGCAAGCGGCGGATCGGCCTTGATCCCGGCATCGAGAAAAACATTGGCCTCGACGGCCTTGGTCTTGATCGTGGCGTCGGGCTTCGGCTCGGCGGCAAGGGCAAACGACGCAAGGGAGAGGGTGGCGATGAGCAAACAGGTCAGCCTGAGTGCCGACTTGGCGAATAGAGAATGATCTGACCTGCTCAAGAGGGAAAACCCGATTTCATGTTAGCAGCCAAGACCAAATACGCGCTTGTATCCGAAATATGTCAGGAACTTTGCGGCTTGCTGGGCAAACTCCATGCCGCGGATCTTCTCCCGGCCGGTCAACGCTCTCATCCAATATTCGAGATAAGGACTTATGTCGTTCAAATGAACCAGCTTCGCTTCAATGTGGCTTTGAAAAATACTGAGATCATTGAAAAACTCATCAAAAATGTCTCTCACGATCGACTCTTCATCAGTGTTATCTTCCTTCTGGTCAAAGGTTGACAATGCGCCGATCAAGAATTCGTCCGTCATTTCGATCGTTATCGTCTCATCCCCATCGTCAAAATCTACCGGGTCGTCGGTATCCAGAATTTCGAACGCCTTCTCAGTGTTCTCCTTCTCGAGAAATTCTTTGATTAGGGTTTGAGCGTATTGGACCCTTCTCCATCGCTGGTCGACCATCCAGCGCCATAGCGCAAATGCTCCGCCGGCGATGATCGCAAATGTTGCAATTGCGTCTTTGCCGTTTTGCACGAATTGCAAGAATGCAGTCACTCCGCCGCCTCGCTGTGGCCGAGCCTCGCATTGAGCTTGCGGATCAGTTCCTCTGCGGCGTCCGCGATCACGGTGCCCGGCGGGAAGATCGCCTCCGCGCCGGCCGCGGTGAGGGCGTCATAGTCCTGCGGCGGCACCACGCCGCCGACGATGATCATGATGTCCTCGCGCCCCTGCTTCTTCAGCGCGGCCTTGAGCTCCGGCACGGCGGTCAGATGCGCGGCCGCGAGCGAGGAGACGCCCAGAATATGCACGTCGTTCTCGACCGCCTGCCGCGCAGCCTCATCGGCGGTCGCAAACAGCGGACCGATATCGACGTCGAAGCCGAGATCGGCGAATGCGGAGGCGATCACCTTCTGGCCGCGGTCGTGGCCGTCCTGACCGATCTTGGCCACGAGAATGCGCGGCCGGCGCCCCTCGGCCTCCTCGAAGGCGTCGATCAGGGTTTTCAGTTTCTCGACCTGGCTCGCCATGTGCGACGCCTCCCGCTTGTAGACGCCGGTGATGGATTTGATCTCGGCGCGATGCCGGCCGAACACTTTCTCCAGCGCGTCGGAGATTTCGCCGACCGTCGCTTTTGCACGCGCCGCAGCGATGGCGAGCGCCAGCAGATTGCCGTTGCCTTCCGCTGCGGATCGCGTCAGTGCGGCGAGCGCCTGCGCGACATCACCCGCCTTGCGTTCCGTCTTCAGCCGCGCGAGCTTGTCGATCTGCAGCCGCCGCACATTGGTGTTGTCCACTTTCAAAATGTCGATCGGCGCCTCGCCTGATGGCTTGTACTTGTTGACGCCGATCACCGCCTGCCGCCCGGCATCGATGCGGGCCTGCGTCTTGGCGGACGCCTCCTCGATGCGCAGTTTTGGCACCCCTGCCTCGATCGCCTTGGCCATGCCGCCGAGCTCTTCGATCTCCTGGATATGACTCCAGGCTTTTGCGGCGAGATCGCGGGTCAGGCGCTCGACATGGAACGAGCCGCCCCAGGGATCGATGATGCGCGTGGTGCCGCTTTCCTGCTGCAGGAACAGCTGGGTGTTGCGGGCGATGCGGGCGGAGAAATCGGTCGGCAGCGCCAAGGCCTCATCGAGTGCATTGGTGTGCAGCGACTGGGTATGGCCCTGCGTCGCCGCCATCGCCTCGATCGTGGTGCGCATCACGTTGTTGAAAACGTCCTGCGCGGTCAGCGACCAGCCGGACGTCTGGCAGTGCGTGCGCAGGGAGAGCGAGCGCGGGTCCTTCGGGCCGAACGGTTTCATCAGCTTCGCCCAGAGCAGCCGCGCGGCGCGCATCTTGGCGACTTCCATGAAGAAGTTCATGCCGATGGCCCAGAAGAAGGAGAGCCTGGGCGCGAAGCGGTCGACGTCGAGGCCGGCGGCAAGGCCCGCGCGCAGATATTCGACACCGTCGGCCAGCGTATAGGCGAGCTCGAGGTCCTGCGTCGCGCCGGCCTCCTGCATGTGATAGCCGGAGATCGAAATCGAATTGAATTTCGGCATCCGCTGCGAGCTATAGGCGAAGATGTCGGAGATGATCCGCATCGAGGGCGAGGGCGGATAGATATAGGTGTTGCGCACCATGAACTCTTTCAGAATGTCGTTCTGAATCGTCCCTGCGAGTTTCTCCGGCGGCACGCCCTGTTCCTCGGCAGCGACGACGAACAGCGCGAGCACCGGCAGCACCGCGCCGTTCATGGTCATCGACACGCTCATCTGGTCGAGCGGAATGCCGGCAAACAGCGTACGCATGTCGTAGATCGAATCGATCGCGACGCCGGCCATGCCGACGTCGCCCGCAACGCGCGGATGATCCGAGTCATAGCCGCGATGAGTGGCGAGATCGAACGCGACCGAGAGGCCCTTCTGCCCCGCAGCGAGGTTGCGCCGGTAGAAGGCGTTGGAGTCCTCCGCCGTGGAGAACCCGGCATATTGCCTGACGGTCCAGGGCTGGTTGACATACATCGTGGGGTAGGGGCCGCGCAGATAGGGCGCGATCCCGGGCCAGGTGTCGAGGAAATCGACGTTTGCGAGGTCGGCCTCGCCATAGGCCGGCTTCACCAAAATGTCCTCCGGCGTCAGCCATGCCTCGGCATCGGCTTGCGGCTGCGGCGCCGCGACCGGCTGAAATGGGACCTCGGCGAAATTGGGAATGCGGGTCATTCCTTGGCGTCCTCGAATTGGCGGTGATATTCGATCAGTCGCCGAACGTTCGCTTTATACACCGGATCGCTGAATCTCGGGTTCCGCTCGAGCAGGTCTTTAAAGCGCTTCTCATGAGCGGGATCACGGCTGAGCTCCATCGGCAAGGTCGCCGGATCGATCCATCCGGCAAAGAACTTTATGAATGGGCCCAGCATCGTTCACTCCCTGCCGGTGATCACGAGACACGCGGTGATCAAGCAAGACAAAGCTTATCATGATTGGACCATCGTCGCCGCGCCTCAATCATGGTCCGGATGCTGGTAGCTGACGATGGTCGCCATCTTCTCCGGCCCGTAGTTCTGCATTGTGGTCTGGCTCGGCAGGTTGGAAATCCCGACGACCCAGCCGAGCCGGGACTCGGTGCCATATTGCCGCGTCGGGACCACGTGGTCGGGTCGGTCGAAGGCGCCGGTCATGATCTCGATCCTTGGTCCGTCGATGCGGCTAAAGCTCAACGGCGTGCCGCAAGCAGCGCAAAAGCCGCGCTCGGCGATGGAGGAGGAGCGGAAAAATGCCGGCTGGCCCTTGGTCCACACCAGATCGCCCCTCTCGATGTCGGCAAAGGATGCAAACGGGGCGCCTGCGGCCTTCTGGCACATCCGGCAATGGCAGATGCTCACCTTGGCGGGCGAGGCTTTTAGCGCAAAGCGGACCGCGCCGCACTGACAGCCGCCGGTGAGTATTGGTTTCGTCGCCTCGGTCATGCCAGCTCCATCCGCCGATAAGCCTCTTGCAGGAGTTTTGGCGCGTCGGCCCCGGCAAAGATGAACTCGCCCACGCCTGCGCCGCGCAGCGCGGCCTCCTGCTCGCTGGGGCGCCCTGCGAGATAGATATGCCGGGCGCCCGCGGATTGCAGGGCCCTGGCTGCCTCCGGCGCGGTCGTCGCATAAACCCTGTCGGAGGAGCAGAGGCAGGCGAGATCGGCGCCCGATGCCTTGTAGGCGGCCGCAAGCGCCACCGGGTCGGAAAAACCCTCGCTGTCGATCGCCGCGATGCCGCCGGCTTCGAAAAAGCTGCGGGCAAAGGTCGCGCGCGCGGTGAAGTCGGCCGCCGTACCGAGATTGGCGAGAAACACGCTCGGCCGCTGTCCCCTGGCCTTGAGCACCTTATCCGAGCGATCGCGCAAGCGCTCGAACGGTTCGGCGAGCCGCATCGGGGCGAGCGGCTCAAACCGGATTTTTGGATCGCCATCGGCAGGGGGCGTGACCGGTTGGACATTCTCGATCGCGACCTGCGCCTCCCTTAGGTTGGGAAATACGCTGGCGCCGGTCAGCACATCCTTGCGCCTGGCGATGTTGGTCTCGCGCGCCTTGCGCGTCGCCGCGACCCTGGCCTGGATCAGGCCCTGCTCAAGCGCGGCGAATATGCCGCCCGCCTTCTCGATTTCCTGAAACAGCGCCCAGGCCGCTTCGCAAAGCTGCCGCGTCAGGGCCTCGATGCCGCCGGCGCCCGCGGCCGGGTCGGAAACCCTGGCGAGATTGGACTCGTCGAGCAGGATGAGCTGCGTATTGCGCGCCACCCGTCGCGCAAAGGCGTCCGGCAGCCCGAGCGCCAGCGTGTGCGGCAGCACGGCGACGGCGTTCGCGCCCGCCAGTCCGGCCGAGAACGTCGCCATGGTCGCGCGGAGCATGTTTACGTGAGCGTCGCGCTGGGTCAGCATGCGCCAGGCGGTTTCCGCCGCGATGAAGATCGGTCGCGGCGCAAGACCACAGGCCTCTTCGACGCGCGCCCACAACAGCCGCAGCGCGCGGAACTTGGCCATGGTCAGGAACTGGTCGGCGTCGGCCGAGACGTGGGCATAGATCATGCCGCGCGCGTCCTCGAGCGCGGTCCCGGCGGCCTCCAGCGCGCGCAAATAGGCGAGCGCCGATGCCAGCACAAAGCCGAGCTCCTGCACCTCGGATCCGCCGCCATCATGGATCACCCGGCCATCGGCGGCCGCGAACGGGCGCTTGAAGCCCATTGCGGCGAGGCCCTTGATCGCATTCGTCACACCATTGACGATCTCAGCGAAGCTGAACGTGCTCGATCCCCTGACCGCGCAGGCCCCGATCGGGTCAAGCCCGAAGCGGATATCGCATGCGGCGGGCTCGACCCCCCTGCGCTTCACCCATTCGGCGATTTGAATGGCGGCCATTCGCGTCTGCGTGCCGAGCTGAAGCTCCAACGCCACGCCGGCATCAGGATGGATGCCCTCCAGCGCCTGTTCGATCGCCTCGGCACTCGCCGGAAGCCCGAAGCCATGGGCGCCGTTGGCGCCAGCAAAGACCAATATCAGCCCCGTCGCGCCGTTCTCGAGATCGTGGAGGGCCTGGGCATTCGCCTTGGCTGGATCGGGATGGTCGATCCGCTGCATGATCTGCCATGGCGAGGCGGCGGCGCGGCCGGGAATCGGGCTCGCGCCGGTCGCGCGCGGGTAGATCGGCTCGATCGAAAGCCCGTCATAGGTCCTGCTGACAAGCTTTTCGAACGGCGCGCCTTTCAGCACGCCGTCGACCAGCCTGCGCCAGTCAGCGGAGGTCGCCGGCGCAAATTCGGCCGCCAGCGGCAGGTCGTCGGTCTCGGATGTCATGCGGCGGCGTACTCCCGGCGGTCCCCACTGGATGCGGAAATTGCCATGGCGCGGCAGCCAAGCCAAACGGTTGTTTTGCCGGCTTCCGGTGGCTCTCAGCCACGCTCCGGTAATCGCTCGATGCCTTCCGTCGACAGGGCTGCAAGCGCGGCCTGCACGCGGCGGCCTGCGATGACCCGCTCGGGCGCGATCTCGGCGAGCGGGACCAGCACGAAGGCGCGCTCGAACAGGCGTGGATGCGGCAGCGTGAGGCCCACCTCCACGAGCGAGATATCGTCATAGGCGATCAGGTCGAGGTCGAGGGTACGCGGGCCCCAGCGTGTCTCGCGGGCCCGGTCGCGACCATGTTTCGCCTCGACCGCGTGCAGCACGCGCAGCAGCGCATGGGGATCGAGGCCGGCCTCGATCTCGATGCAGGCGTTGATGAAGCGCGGTTGTTGGGTATCGCCCCAGGGCGGCGTCGCGTAGTCGGCGGATCGCGCCCGCAGGGCCGCGTGCGCGAGCTCGCAGATGTCCAAGACGGCCTTTTGGAACGTCGCGCGGATGTCGCCGACATTGCCGCCCAGCGCAATGAGTGCGCTACTGACCATGGGATGGCGGCTGCCGCGAGCGGGTCAGCACCACGCCGACGTCGTCGAAGATCGCGGCGATCGGCGCGTGCGGCTTGTGCACGGCGACCTTGACCGCGCGGATGCGCGGAAACGTGGTGAGAATGGCGTCGGCGACCGCGCCGGCGGCGCGTTCGAGCAGGCGGTAGTTGGTGTCGTTGAAAGCGGCCGTCGCGGTGGCGACGACGTGGGAGTAGGACACGGTGTCGGCCAGCTTGTCGCTGCGCGAGGATTCCTGGAGGTCGGCGTACAATTCGAGGTCGATGACGAAGCGCTGCCCGACCTCCGTCTCGTGTGCCATCACGCCGTGGCGGGCGTGGATGACGACGCCGGTGATGAAGATGGTGTCGGTCATCGCTTGTCCTCGATCGCATTGGCGACACGCAGCGCCTGCGCGGTTTCCGCCACATCATGGGTCCGAATGATCCTCGCGCCGCGTTGCGCGGCGATCAGATGCGCTGCGATCGAGCCGCCAAGCCGCTCCATCGGTTCGCACGGCACCACCGAACTGATGAAGCGCTTGCGCGAGGCGCCGACGAGGAGCGGACGTCCGAACACGCCGAGCTCGTCGAGCCGCGCCAGCACGGTCATGCTCTGCTCCTGCGTCTTGCCGAAGCCGACGCCGGGATCGAGCACGATATGGCCCGGCGGAATGCCGGCTTTCGCCGCGATGTCGAGCGAACGGCAGAAGAATGCCGCAACGTCGCTCATGATGTCGAGCTCGGGATCGACATGCTCGCGATTATGCATGACGATGACGGCCGCATTGCGCGCGGCGACGAGTTCGGCCATGCCATCGTCGCGCTGCAGGCCCCAGACGTCGTTGACGACGGCGACGCCGCTTTGAAGCGCGAAGCCCGCAACCGCGGCTTTCATGCTGTCGATGGAGATGGGTACGCCGAGGAAGACGAGATCGGCCAGCACCGGCTGCAGGCGTTCGATTTCCTGTTCGGCGGGGATCGGCTGCGCGCCATACGGCCGGGTCGATTCCGCGCCGACGTCGATGACGTCGGCACCCTCGGCGACCATCCGTCGCGCCTGTGCCAGCGCGCGATCCGGCGCCAAAAATCTTCCGCCGTCCGAAAACGAGTCCGGCGTCACATTGAGAACGCCCATGATGGCCGGATAGGGCCGGGACAACAACGTCTGCAGGACCGGATGCAATGCCGCCGGCGCCGTTGACGCAGCTGTCGAGGAAGGTGCGACCATGCGGTCGATTTGCGCGGTCCGGGCACCGCTGTCAAGCGGCGACGCTCGCCGGCAGGGTGATCGTCAGTAGGTGATTTTGGGCTGGAGCTTGCGCGCCTTAGCGATCAACTGCTCGACGGATTTTTCCGATGGCAACACGCGCACGAGCTTGCGCTTGGTGTTCACTTCCTTCATGTTCTGTGCGAGCCGCGCCGGATTGCGAAGCGCCAGTTCACGCACAGTGGTGACGCCGGCGGCCCGAACCAGCCCGACCTTGGCCTTGCCCATGCCGGGAATGCGCATGTAGTCGGATACGTTGGCCCATTCCAGGAGCTGCTGCTCGCTGATGCCGGTTTTAGTGGCCAGCGCCTTGCGTCCCCTGACGGTCCGGGCCGCTTCGAGCAGCGCATCGGTCGTGCGAATGCCAATTGATTTGAGTTTCGACGCGGCGAAGGCGGTCATGCCCTCAATCTCACTGATGGAATATGCCATGATCTCGATATCAGAAGGTGCTGCGGGCAATCAGAACGTGCCTTGGGCGGGGTGGCCGGAGCCAAAAGTCCCAAAAAAGATTTCGCCCATTACACCGCTCCGATTTTGTCGCGGGCGAACCCGAAAAGTTCACGCGCGACACTGGATTTCGTCCATAGCATCACCCGGACCAGCTCGGTCGTGCAGACCAGAGCTGACCTAAAGTCCCTGCTTCAGACGGCAATCACGGCTAGAGCTCCCGAAACCCCGTCAACCAATGCCCGAACTCAAGTGACAAATTTATCAATGCCGGCTCATTCGCCGGTGGATCAAAAACATCTTCCATGTCGCCCCGCCTTCAACCGGCAGCCCCGCCGGCATTCTTAAACTTTCCCAAAATTATCTTGGGCCGGTGACTGCTGAATTACAAGCGATGAGCAACTTCGCAGATGCGATTTGGCTGCGATCAGGTGTTGAGTGTTGCTCGCGTGCAAGAGCCGGCGCGTGATTCGTGCCATTCCATCGATATGTGCTGGCGATCGCAACGCGACTTGGCGGTGCCGGCGCCAATCCGTTCGACCCAGGGTTCGATATCGACCTTTGGGAAAAGGGCTTCGAACGGTATCAATCGCTCTGCAACATGAAGTATGATCGCGGCTGGCTTTGGCTTTGGAACGGACGGCGATGGCGACATCCGACAATGTGAGAGACGACACGCCAGAGAAGATCTTCGTCGGCAAGGGCGAACAGCCGGCATGGTTGACGCTTGCCTATGGAAATCGCCACGGCCTGGTCACCGGCGCCACCGGAACCGGCAAGACCGTGTCGCTCCAGGTCATGGCCGAGGGATTTGCGCGCGCGGGCGTTCCGGTGTTCGCTGCTGATATCAAGGGAGACCTGTCCGGCATTTCCGAACCCGGCGAGGCCAAGGATTTTATTGTCAAACGGGCGGTTGATTTGGGCCTCGCCTTCCAGCCGGACCAGTTTTCAACGGTATTTTGGGACGTTTTCGGCGAACAGGGGCACCCGGTGCGCGCCACCGTCACCGAAATGGGCCCCTTGCTGTTGTCGCGCATGCTCGACCTGAACGACGTGCAGGAGGGAGTCCTCAACGTCGCGTTTCGCGTCGCCGACGACAACGGGCTCGCCCTGATCGATATGAAGGACCTGCGGGCGCTGCTCGATGCCATCATCCCCAACGCGGGCAAGAAGGCCGACGCCGATGAAGATCCGCTGGCGCCGATCCGTAAGGCGGCGCAGGCGTTCGGCAATGTCACGCGGGCAACCGTCGGAACCATTCAGCGCCAGCTTCTGGTGCTCGAGAACCAGGGTGGAACCAGGTTTTTCGGCGAGCCGGCGCTGTCGTTGAAGGATTTCATGCGCACCGACCGCGACGGCCGCGGCGTGATCAACATCCTCGTCGCCGACAGACTGATGCAGAGCCCGCGGCTCTATGCGACGTTTCTGTTATGGATGCTGTCCGAGCTGTTCGAAGAACTGCCCGAGGTCGGCGATCTGCCGAAGCCAAAACTGGTGTTCTTCTTCGACGAGGCGCATCTGTTGTTCACCGATGCGCCGAAAGCGCTGATGGACAAGATCGAGCAGGTGGTCCGTCTGATCCGTTCCAAAGGCATCGGCGTTTATTTCGTCACGCAGAATCCGATCGACGTGCCCGATCGCGTGCTCGGACAGCTCGGCAATCGCGTGCAGCATGCGCTGCGTGCGTTTACGCCGCGCGATCAGAAGGCTGTCGCAGCGGCCGCACAGACGTTCCGGCCCAATCCGAAGCTCGATACCGCCAAGGCAATCACGGAGCTCGGCAAGGGTGAAGCGCTGGTGTCGTTCCTGGAAGGCAACGGCACGCCGGCGATCGTCGAGCGCATCCTGGTGCGCCCGCCCTCGGCGCGGATCGGACCGGTGACGCCGGAGGAACGCAAGGCGATAACAGATGCAAGCCCGTTCAAAGGCAAATACGACACCGCGATCGACGCGGAATCCGCCTATGAGATCCTGCAAAAGCGCATCAGTGGGGCGGCGGCGGAAGGATCGTCCGGCGGCGGCCTTCTCGGCGAGATCGGCCAGATCGCGGCGACGATTTTTGGCACCAACGTCAGGCGCGGCCGGCTGTCGACCGGTCAGCTGATCGCCCGCAACGTCACCCGATCGGTGACCGACAAGGTCGTCGGCGGCATGGCTGCCGACCTCGGCAAGTCGGTCGGTGGTTCTGTCGGCGGTTCGATCGGCCGCGCGCTGGTGCGCGGCGCGCTTGGCGGATTGCTGCGGCGATGAAAATCCCTTCCTTGTCTCCTGTTGCGTGATCGCCCCGTGATGTCTGTCAAATCGAGCCCGCTGAGGTGGCCGTCGCTGCGCGCGCCGGTCGATATTCTGTTTCTGATCTGCTGCATCGTGCTGACAGCCGATGTGCTCGTCCCCGAAATCTGGGGCAGCGGAAAGACCAAGGACTATCCGCTCTGGTTCTGGGCCGGGCGGCAGGTGCTGATGGCCGGGGATCTCTATCCGAGCGATCCCCACGCTTATTTCAGTTTCATCTATCCGCCGCTGCCGGCGGTGCTGCTCGCAATCCCGGCCTGGTTCGGCAAGATCCCGCTCTATCTCTGCCTGTCGGTGTTGAACGCGGCCGCATGGTGGATCACGGCGCTGCTCTCGCACGCGATGACGGGATCGAACAAGACACCCGGGCCGTGGCTGCTCTTCCTGTCGGGCCTGGTGACGATCGAGTTCGTGTTCGACATGTTCGATCTCGGCCAGCCGAACCTCATGTTGCTGGCGATGATGCTCTATGGCTTCTGGCTCGCGCGGCACCAACGGCCTTGGCTGGCCGGCAGCATGTTTGCGCTGGCCACGGCGATCAAGGTGTTTCCAGTCGCGGTGCTGCCCTATCTCGCCTGGCGGCGGCAGTGGAAGGCGCTCGGTGGCATGCTGGTCTTTCTCTGCATCTTCCTGTTCGTCGTCCCCGCGCCGTTCCGCGGTTTCGAGCGCAACATCACCGAGCTGAAGACCTGGTATCAGGGCATGGTGGGAACGAGTTCGGAGAAGGGATTTGGCCAGCGCGATGAGCAGAACTGGTCCTGGGTCAATCAGTCGATCATCGCCGTCACCCATCGGCTGACGCGCCCGATCAACTACAACCAGGACGATCCGGCCAAGCCTGCGCGCACGATGAATCTGGTCGACGTCTCCTTCAAGGCCGCGAACGGGGTGGTGGTGGCGATCTCCATCGCTCTCGGCCTTGGATTTCTCCTGGTCATGCCGCCCGAGAGGCGACGAACGGAACGGTCGGACGCCGAGGAACTCGGCATCCTGTTCTGCCTGATGACGGTGGCATCGCCGCTTGCGCGCCAATATTATTTCATGTGGCTGTTCTTTCCGATGACGGTCCTGGTCCATCGCGCGGCCTTCGATGAACGGCCCGCGGTGCGGTTGTGGAGCTGGATCGCGCTCGCGGCTGCCGGCCTGTTGATGTGCCTGTCGTTCCCGATCTTTCCGAACGACCTGCAGGCCTGGGGTAACAATCTCGCCGCCACCATCATCATGGGCGCGGGCCTGGTCTGGCACATCCTGCATCCGCCGATGACGGATAGGGCTGGCTCGAAGCAGCACGCGGGGCTAAAACCCGAAACGCAAGGCGGGCCCGTCGCCGCAGTCCAGGGATCATGACACATGCCTCACGCGCAACTTCAGCCGGTTCTCGACCATATCGATGCCGATTTCGACAACAGCCTCGCGCGTCTGTTCGCGCTGCTGCGGATCAAGTCGATTTCGGCCGATCCGGCTTTTGCCGCCGACTGCAAGGCCGCCGCCGATCATCTCGCCCAGGACATCGCAACCTTCGGCTTCGCCGCCGAGGTGCGGCCGACGGCGGGCCACCCGGCAATCGTGGCCAAAAGCAGTGGCAACGGCAAGGCGCGGCCGCATGTGCTGTTCTATGGCCATTACGATGTGCAGCCGGTCGATCCGCTCAATCTCTGGGATCGTCCGCCGTTCGAACCCGTGGTGACCGACCATGCCGACGGGCGCAAGATCATCGTCGCGCGCGGTGCCGAGGACGACAAGGGCCAGCTGATGACCTTCGTGGAGGCCTGTCGCGCCTGGAAGTCCGTGACCGGCGCGCTGCCGCTCGACATCACGATCCTGATCGAGGGCGAGGAGGAGGTCGGATCGAAGAATTTCGTTCCATTCCTCGAAACCAACAAGGACGAACTGAAGGCCGATTTCGCAATGGTCTGCGACACCAGCATGTGGGATGCGGACACGCCGGCGATCACGACATCGCTGCGCGGGCTGGTCTATGACGAGGTCAAGATCAAGGCCGCCAATCGCGACCTGCATTCCGGCATGTTCGGCGGCGGCGCACAGAACCCGATCCGGGTGCTGACGCGTATCCTCGGCGGCCTGTTCGACGACAACGGTCACATCACCATCCCCGGCTTCTATGACGGCGTGAAGGACCTGCCGCCGGACGTGCTGGCGCAATGGAAGCAGCTCGACCTGACGCCGGACTCGTTCCTCAAGCCGATCGGGCTCTCGATCCCCGCCGGCGAGAAGGATCGCCTGCTGATCGAGCAGCTGTCCTCGCGCCCGACCTGCGACGTCAACGGCATCGTCGGCGGCTATATCGGTGAGGGCTCGAAGACGGTGATCCCGGCGGAGGCTTCGGCGAAAATCTCGTTCCGTCTCGTCGAGGGGCAGGATCCGGCGAAAATCCGCAAGGCCTTCCGCGACTATGTCACCGCGCGCGTGCCTGCAGATTGCAAGGTCGAGTTTGGCGACCACTCCCTTGCGCCTGCGATCGCGCTGGACTGGAACATGAAGCCGCTGGCTGCGGCGAGGCAGGCGCTGACCGACGAATGGGGCAAGGAGACGCTCCTGATCGGCTCCGGTGCCTCGATCCCGATCGTCGCCGATTTCAAGAAGACGCTCGGCCTCGACTCGCTGCTGGTCGGCTTCGGCCTCGACGACGACAACATCCATTCGCCGAACGAGAAGTACGACCTGAAGAGTTTTCACAAGGGCATCCGCTCCTGGGCGCGCATTCTCGCAAGCCTGGCGGAGCTGCCGCGGTAACGCGGCGGGGCGAGCTCGATCGTCGTTCTCAACGGATCGCGCCGAACGAGGCTGTCCTCGCCTTCGCGCCTGCTGTCCGGGATCAGGTTAGATTAGATTTTACCGACCGTAGGATTAAGGGGCGCCCGTTTACTCGGACCGGCCGAAGTCGAGCGGGATGACGTTGCTATATTGATTTCCGGGCTTGGCCGCGGGAAAGGGCGGAAAGGGATTGGCGCGTTGCAACGTGTCGAGCGCGTCCTGATCCAGCACGCGGCTGCCCGACGATTTCGTCACCACGCTTTCGATCACGCGGCCGGCCCGGTCCAGCGCAAATCTCAGCGTGACCTGCCCCGACGCGCCGTGCGCAGCTCGCGGATAGCGATGGAAACGCCGGAGATGTCCCAACACCAGTGCATCATAGGCATTCGAGCTCGCTTCGGTGAATTGGGCGACATGCTCGCTCTTGGGTGGTGCGCGTGTCTCCGGGGCGGGCGGCATCACCTCGGGTTTGGGCTGCTCCACTTTCTGCTGGACCTCCGGTAGAGTGACCTCCGCCTGTTGCGGCGGCGTCGGTTGCATCACGTCCTCGGTCGGCTTTTCTTCGACCTTGGGCGGCTCCTTCGGCGCCTCGTCGGCCTGCTGCATGGCCGGGCCGATCGGGATGTCCTCCTGCTGGACTTCCGGCGAGCTGCTCTGGATCGGCGCCAGGGTAACCGTAATGGCTGGGAGGATGGTCGTTTCCACGGATTGCGGGCATACCACACGGTGACCGCGGCAATGATGGCCGCATGGGCGATGAGGATTGCAAGACCGGCGAATAGCCAGCGGGCGATACCGCGATTGTCCGGCAGATGAAGCAAGTGCGCGTTCATGGCTTGCTCGGCGGAGTTTCCAGCCCGACCAGCGCGAGCTTCAGGTAGCCGGCGTCGCGCAGCGTATTCATCACCTCCATCAGCTCGCCATAGCTCAGTGCCTTGTCGCCGCGGATGAAGATCGTTTCGTCCTTGTGGTCGTTGGTCGCGGCATCGAGCGCCTGTGCGAGCGCATCGCGGGTCACCACGGTTTCGCCCACCGCAATCGACTGGTCCTGTTTGATGGTGACGAACACCGGCTTGTCCGGCCGCGGCTGTTCCGGCGCGGTGCTCGCGGGCAGATTGACGCCGATGTCGACGGTCGCCAGCGGCGCCGCGACCATGAAGATGATGAGCAGCACCAGAATGACGTCGATGAACGGCGTGACGTTGATCTCGTGCTGGACCTCGAGATCGTCGCCGCCGGCGCGCGAACCAAGACGCATGGCCATGCTGTTACTCCGCCGCTCGCGGCAGCGCGGCCGCCCGAAGCCCGTGCCCCCGGCTGATGATGAGGAGCAGTTGCGCCGAGGCGTCGCCCAGCAGCACGCGATAACCTGATATGACGCGGGCGAGGTGATTGTAGATCACGACGGCCGGGATCGCGGCGACGAGCCCGAGCGCGGTCGCCAGCAACGCCTCGGCGATGCCCGGCGCCACTACCGCGAGGTTGGTGGTGTGCGATTCGGAAATGCCAATGAAGGAATTCATGATGCCCCACACCGTGCCGAACAGCCCGACGAAGGGCGCTGTCGCGCCGATGGTCGCAAGGATGCCGGTGCCGCGCGAGACCTGCCGGGTCATCGCCGCTTCGACGCGCTCGAGCCGTAGCGCCACGCGTTCCTTGAACCCGTCATCGACGAGGCCGCCAGACAGCTCGGCCTCGCGGGCCGTGGACTGGATCAACTGCGCGACGGCGTCCCGCGCGGCTCCGCAGGCATGCGCTGCCTCGGTGAGGCCCCGGCCGGACTCCAGCGTCCTCAATCGCTGTCGCGCGCGTCTCCTGGCGATAGCGAGCTCGATGGTCTTGGCAAGCCACACCGTCCAGGTCACCAGCGAGGCGAAGGCGAGCCCGATCATGACAGCCTTCACCACAATGTCGGCGTTGAGGAACATCCCCCACGGCGACAGGTTGTGCGGCAGCAGCGGATTTGCGCTTTGCGCGAGGGCAGGGTCCGCCGTCGCGAGAGCCGCTGACAGACCGAAGATCGCCAGGACCGACCTGGGCCAATTTCCAACGCGTTGTTGCCTGTCTCTCATTGCACCTTACTCTCTCTTCGGCCGATCATGCCCCAGCGCGGCCACCTCATATCTTTTGCGAAATACCAAGGAAGAACCCGCGGCGTGGCCCGAATTGCGGCGCAAAAACGCCGATACCAGAGCCGTCCCGGATCTCGTAGATCTTGTCGAACACGTTCACGACGTCGAAGCGCAGTGTGGTCGGCTTGTCCGGCGCGACGATATGGAAGTCGTGCGACACGCCCATATTGACCTGGGTGTAGGACGGCACGTGATCGAGGTTGACGAAGCCGGAACGAAGCCCGCTGCCATAGATCATGGATGCGGTAAACTTCGTGTCGTACCATTGGTAGGAGGCGCCCGCCGAGGCGGTCAGGTCTTGGGAATGGTCGGTGTGGATATAGTGGGTGGCGATAACGGCCAACTCGTCCGCGCCAAACAGACTGGTTCGAGACGATATTGGTCCCGAGCTGGCGCGCCCAGGCCACGTTGCCGTAAAGCTTCAGATTGCCGTTGGTATAGGTCGCCTTGAACTCGAGGCCGAGATAGTTCGCCTTGTCGTAGTTGAAGCCGTCCAGCACATAGGCCTGGCCGAACTGGCCGTCATCGAGCAGGTCGCGCGCGATCTTGTAGTAGCCGTCGAGGCCAATTTCGAGACCGGGAACCGGCCAGACTTTCTGCACCACGCCGACATCGAAGATGTGGGCGCGTTCCGGCAGCACCGGATCGTTCTGCGTCACCCCAGGCGCCGCCACGGTACCCTGGAACAGCGCGATGTTGGTCGGTGCGGCAATCACCTGCTGCGGCGGCGTGAAGGTTCGCGCATAGCCGGCGTGGAACGTGGTGCCATCGAACGGCACCCAGGTCAGGCTGATGCGCGGTGAGAACTGGTTGGCATCGACGAATTGCCACATCTGGTCGAAGCGAAGGCCGGCGTTCAGGGTCAGATTGTCGGTGATCTTCCATTCGTTCTGCACATAGGCACCGAACAGCCAACCGAGCTTGCTGGAGGAATCGTAGAGGGTGACGGGATCCAGCGGATTACCCGAGACCGGATCGAACGCCTGACCGTTCGCCGGATCACCGGGGAACGTCGTGTTGATGCTGGTCACCAGGGAGCGCTCGGCGCTGGTGGTGAAGCCGAACCGCAGCGTGTGCGCGTCGGCGATCCGCCAGGCGGTATCTTCCTGGATGCCATTGACGTAGCTCTGACGATAGACGCTCGATGCTACGCCGTTGATGAGCAGGTCGCCCGTCGGATCGGGCCAGAAGTGCAACTGGTTGTAGCGGTTGAAATAGGAAATCTGGGTGTCGATGCCTTCGGCCGAATGCTGGTGGGCGAGCACGTTGAATTGGCTGGTCTCCTGCAGCCGCTCGTTGAGCAACGCCGAATCGAAGCTCGTGACATCCGCCGTCACGAAGCTGGTCGGCTGTCCCGGATTGTTCGGGATCTGGTAAAGCGAGTTCGAGGCGCCGCTGATCAGGGTCAGGCGGCTCTCCGGATCGATCACGGTGGAGAGATAGAGGAACCCTTTTTCCTGCTGGGTGCGGTCGTGAATGGCGTCCTTCTCGGGGGTCGGATTCTCGATACCGAGATTGCTGCCGAAGTAACGGCCAGAGACGCAATACTGGGTTTGTCCGACCGTGCCGCCATACTCGGCAAAGGGCGTGATGGTCTGATGGCTGCCGCCATAGATGCTGACCGTGCCGGAATTGTTGAATGCGTCCGTCTTGGTCTGGATATCGAGCACGCCGGCCGTGCGCAAGCCATATTGCGCGGGAAGCGCTCCGGTGAGGAGCGCCATGTTGCCGACAATGCCGGAGTCGAGGAACTGCCCGAATCCACCGGCGACGCCGTCGGGCAGCTGAACGCCGTTGATCCGGAACTGCAGGTTGGCATGCTCGTTGCGGACATGCAGCTCGCCACTCGCGGCCGAATCCTGGGTCGCGCCGCGCAGCCGCAGCAGCACCTTGTCGAGCGTGGTGTTGTTGCCCTGCGGCAGCGATTCGATCGCCTGATGAGTCGCCTCGTAGGAGTTGGCGCCGACCGGCGGGAAGATGTTCTTCCGGGCGATATCGAATTTCTCGTTCTGCTGGGTCATCACCTGTTCCTGCGTAGGCGGAGTCGGCGGCAGATTGGTCGCGACCTGAGGCGGCCGCACGCGCGGGTGCACCCGTTCCTTCGGCGCCACCGCGCGAATCGCGGGCAGAACGGTCACGCCCGCCCTTGCTGCGCTGGCGCCGATGGCTGCTCTGTCGTGGCGGGCGCTTCGCCCTGCTGGGGCGTTTGCGCGCTGGGCGAGGGTTCCGGTGCGGGGCTCGCGGCCGGAGGCTGCGGTATTGTGGTCGGCGACGGCGCGGCGTTGTCGTTTTGGGCTAATGCGCTTGCGCCCGATAGGGCCAGCAGCGCAAGCGATGAAGCGGATAGCGGAAATCTGCGCCTGACGCGCAAGGAAAGGGGATGATGCACGATGATGATTCCTGAATTGAAAACGCGCCGGGCGAGGCGACAACGCCTTGGCCGATGAACCAATCCAAGCTCCGCGGTTGCGCTCAACGCGCGGCGCAGCCTGGTTACGACGCCGCGATGTCAGGAAATCGGTGGTCCGCGCGCCTGGAAGGCCGCCCGTTGCGGCTCGGCAACGGCGAGAACTGATTCGATCGCATGATCGATTGTGCCGATGACGAACTCCACCCGTACCGCGGGCGGCGTCGGGGCAAGCGCGTTCGCCATGGCCGCACTGGCCACGCAGATCGGGCAGAGATCGTCGGCGTGGTCATGGTCCGTCTTGCCCGGCTGGTAATCAGCCGATGCGATCGCCGCGACCACGACATCAACGTGACGTCCCTGGCCCTTGCCGTCGATCGCGTGAACGTGACCAAACGACAAGGCGAGATTGATGGCGAGCGCGATCAGCGCCGCCCATGAACCCTGCCTGATATTGTCCCTGAACCAGCGCATTCAGAACCAGAATCGCGACCGGCCCGGGTGGACCGCCGCAGCCCGCATCTTATCCGACCCGCCGGTTCGGTCAATCAGCGCGGATCTGATCTCCTCTGCGGATGTGATCTCATTTGATCAGCGTTTGCACCATTCGCCGCAACGCCGCCGGCTTGAAGGGCTTGTCGATTGTGGGATTCGAGGCGCTTTCCAGAAACGCCGACGCGCTCGGCGAGAAGGCGCCGCCGGTCATGAAGATCATTTTTGCCGCGAGCTCGGGCGTGAACTTGACGAGGGCCGCGTGAAGCTCGATCCCGGTCATCTGCGGCATCATGAGATCGGAGAGAATCACGTCGAAGCGCGCGTCGTCCTTGAGGATCTCCAGCGCCCGTCGTGCCGACTGCACCACCGTCACGTCGTGCTCGACCGAGAGGATGCGTTCGACGGCCGAACAGAGCATCGGTTCGTCGTCGACGACGAGGACGCGGCCCTTGCGCTTGGCACGTTGCTCGGCGGGGATCGAGTCGGCCGACGGCAGCGCCGTCCGCGCCCGCCGGAGCGAGACGCGGAACGTCGTTCCGTGTCCGGGCTGGCTTTCGACGGCGATGTCTCCGCCATAGCGGATCACGATGCGCTGGCAGATCGCAAGCCCGAGGCCGGTTCCGACGCCGGGGGCCTTGGTGGTGAAGAACGGATCGAAGATGCGCGCGAGGACCTGTGGCGGAATGCCGGAGCCGGTGTCGGCGACCTCGACCACGACGCGATCATTGTCGCCCATGCGAATCGAAAGTCCGATCCGGTTCTCGGCGGCGCGGCCTTCGGGAATCGCCTGAGCGGCGTTGACGATGAGATTCAGGAGCACCTGTCCGAGGCGGGCTTCGTTGCCATGGATCGGAGGGACCCTGATGTAGTGCCGGACGATCTTGGCGCGGTGGCGGATTTCGTTGGAAGCCATCCGCAGCGCCGATTCCAGCACGCGCTCGATGTCGACCGGGCCTTCCTGATCGTCGTTCGACGCGCGCGAGAATACCTTCAGATCCCTGACGATGTGGGTCACGCGCTCGGCCGCTTCATGCGCCTCGCGCAACGACTGGCGGGCCTCCTGCAGTCCGGTGGAGGCCGCAGCGATCGCCGACTGCTCGGCGCCCAGCGCCTCGAAGCGCTGCATCGCGAATTCGAGATTGGCCACGATCACCGCAAGCGGATTGTTGATCTCGTGGGCGACGCTCGCCGACAGCATGCCGACCGAGGCCATGCGTTCGGAGATCATGAGCTGCTCGCGCATCTTCTTGCGTTCGGCACGGACGCTGGCCTCGCGAAGCTCGCGGTCGATGGCGGGCAGCAGGCGCGCCATGGCGCCCTTGGCCATGAAATCATTGGCGCCGGCGCGCATCGCTTCCACCGCGGTATCCTCGCCGATCGTTCCGGAGACGATGATGAACGGCACGTCGAAGCCGCGGTCACGCACCAGCGACAGCGCCGCCGGAGCGCTGAAACGCGGCATCGAGTAGTCGGAAAACACGATGTCCCAGGCCTGGCGGTCGAGCGCCGCATTCAGGGCCTCGGCCGTATCGACGCGCTCGGATTCGAGCGCGTAGCCGCCGCGGTTCAGTTCACGCATCAGCATGGTCGCGTCGCGTTCATTGTCTTCGACGATCAAAGCTTTGAGCGGCTTCGGCATCAGCAATTCCTCACAAGAGTTCCAAAACCTACGACACCGGTGGTGCGGTGTTGAGAATGAGCCAGTAAAGGCCGAGGTAGCGCACCGCATCGGCGAACTCGGCGAAGTCGACCGGCTTGCGCACGTAGCTGTTGATGCCGAGCCGATAGCCTTCGAGAATGTCACGCTCTTCCACCGAGGAGGTCAGGATCACGATGGGCAGGAGCCGGGTTCGCTCGTGGTCGCGCAGGCGGCGCAGCACTTCCAGGCCGTCGACCTTCGGAAGCTTGAGATCGAGCAGAACCAGTTGCGGTAACGGCTGCACCGCATCGCTGCCGGCCGGCAGCAGATAGTCGAGAGCCTCGACCCCGTCGCGCGTCACGACGACGGCAGCCTGCAGATTGTGTTTCTGCAGTGCGCGGAGTGTGAGCGCTTCATCCTTCGGATTGTCTTCCACGAGCAGGATACGCTTTTCGCGGAACGGGTCGGCATTAAGCTCCATGACCGGCGCTCCACAATGTGAAGAAGAACGTCGCGCCGCGGCCGACCTCGCTCTCGGCCCAGACCCGGCCGCCGTGGCGATGAACGATGCGCAGCGCGGTTGCGAGGCCGATGCCCGTCCCTTCGAATTCGGTCGCCGAGTGCAGCCGCTGAAACGCGCCGAACAGTTTTGCGGCGTAGGCCATCTCGAAACCGGCACCGTCGTCGCGCACGAAGTAGGCCCGCTCGCCGCCGGCCTGCGTCACGCCGATCTCGATCCGCGCCGTGGCGCGCCGGCCGGTGAATTTCCAGGCGTTGCCGAGCAGGTTCTCCAGCAGCCCCCGCAGCAGGCGGACATCGCCTTCGGCCAGGAGATCGTCGGCAATGACGGTCTCGACCGTGCGGCCGGGCGATGCCCTGCGAAGCTGGGCGAAGACGTTGCGCGCGAGCTCACCGAGGTCGACCGCTTCGCGGCGCAGCTCGCTGCGCGTCACCCGCGAGAGCGACAGCAGGCCATCGATCAGCGCAGCCATGTCCTGGGCGGCTTCGCGCACGAAGCGCAGGTGCTGCTTGCCGGTCTCGTCGAGCACGTCGGCGCAGTCTTCCAGGAGCGCGAGGCTGAAGCCGTCGATGCTGCGCAGGGGAGCGCGCAAATCATGGGCGACGGAATAGCTGAAGGCTTCGAGTTCGCGGTTGGCCGCTTCCGTCGCGGCCTTGGCCTGTTCCAGGCTGGCATTCGCGGTGGAGAGTTCGTCGTTCGCTTCGCGGTAGCCGCGCAGCGTCATTTCGAAGGGGGTCAGGCTCTCCGCGAGGAATTCCGCGGCGCGGGCGAGCGGCAGCGATCCGGCCTCGCCCAGGCTTGCCAGCGCTTCGTGATGCAGGGTGACGATGTCGAGCACGCCGATCCCGCCGGTCAGCGCCTTGCGGCCGAGTTCATGGGCATGCAGCCGCGCTTCCTCGTCCGCCTCGATCAGATAACCGGACAGCGTTCCCGCGTAGTCCTTCCGGATGTCCTCGATCACGCCGGTCATGGTCGGACTCCCACGGTCAGCGCAACGACGACGAGCGCGTCGTCGGTGGTCTTGCCGTAAGTACGCAGGATGTGATCGGCCGCGTCCTGCGGGTGCCAGCCGATCGGCGATTCGCCGTTGCTGGCGATCCCATCGGTTGCGAACACCAGCGTGTCGCCGGGATCGAGCGCAAGCGTCGAGGCGCGCAGCGGCGGCAGTTGATAGCCGACGACCCCGCCGCGATGGGGCATGGATTCTCGCCGATGTCGGGTGGAACTCGCGCGGTGCAGGGTGGCGTCGACGTTTCCGACCCCGAGCCAGGTCATCTCGCGGCCCTCGGGGTCGATGGCGGCGAGGCTGAGCACGGCACCACGGGTTCGTTGCAGCGCGGAGTGGCAATGTTCCACCAGCGCTATGACCGACTCGCCGAGATGGTCATCGAGTGTCGCCGCAGCGACCTGTGACGCCAGCGCGGCCTCCGGTCCATGCCCGAGGCCGTCGATGACGGCGATCAGCGCGCCTCCGGCGAACCTGCCGACGAAATGCAGGTCGCCCGACTCGGTTTGCCCGTCGAGCGCGCGCGCGGCAACGCCCCATTCGATGGGGGATGCCAACAGGCTCGTTCGGGTCGCGGGAATCATCGCTTCCATTTCCGCATGGTTACGATCGTGCCTTCGCCGACCGCCGAAACGATTTCGAAATCGTCCATCAGCCGTCTTGCGCCCGGCAGGCCCAGGCCGAGACTCTTGCCGGTCGAATAGCCGTCGCGCATGGCGCGCTCGATGTCGGAAATGCCCGGTCCCTCGTCGCGCGCGACCACGACGATGCCGCGCCGGCCGCCATTGTCCGCGACGCTCAGGCTGATCTCGCCACGATCGGCATAGACCACGATGTTACGCGCGATCTCCGAGATGGCGGTCGCGATGATCGTCAGATCGCTGCCGACAAAGCCGATCGTTTGGGCGAGCTCACGTCCCTTCCGCCGCGCTTCCACGATATCGCCGTCATGTGCGATGAGGACATGCGTCGCGTCAGCTGCCACGGGGCGCCTCGTCGTCTGCGTGACTGCGCAGGCGCGCACAGCCTTCTTCCAGGTCGAGCGCGGTCGCAATCCCGTCGAGCGTGAGGCCGAGTTGCACCATCGCGAAGGCGACGTCCGGCTGGATGCCCACGATCACGGTATCGGCGCCGCGCAGCCGCGTGGTTTGCGCGATGCCTCGCAGCGTGCGCGTCGCGAACGAGTCCATCACCTCGAGCGAGCTGACGTCGATCACGACCCCGCTCGAACGCAGCCGGCCGATCCGCTCGGCAAGCTCGTCCTTGAGCTGGATCAGGTCGTTGTCGGTCGGATCCGCCTGAAGGCTCGCGATCAGGATGTCGCCCTGCTTCAGAATGGGGATCGCCACGCCGCGTCCTCCATCGTCATTGTGCCTTATGCGGACAGCCGTTGGCCCGGCGCCTCGATCGAGCGCATGACGCGATAGCCGAGCAGGCGTTCGGCTTCCTCCAGTCCGCCCTGCAGGTCCGCCGTCGTCATGATCTTGCCGAGATCCACCCCGAGCGCGACCAGCGCCTGCGCGACATCGGCGGACAGGCCGGTGATGATGACCGTGCTGCCCATCAGCCGCGCGGCAGCCACCGTCTGGATCAGATGGTTGGCGACCTTCGAATCGACGGCGGCGACGCCGGTGATGTCCATCACCACCATCCTGGCGCGGTTGGCGCGGATGGCGCGCAGCAGGTCGTCGGTGAGTTGCTTGGCGCGCTGCGAATCGAGCATGCCGATGATGGGAAGGATCAGGAGCCCGTCGCGCAGCTGCAGCACCGGTGTCGACAGCTCGCGGATCGCGTCCTGCTGCTGGCTGATGGTGCGCTCGCGTTCGCTCATCAGCACGTCGATGATGATGCCGATGTCGAAGAACGCGACCTTCTTCAACGACAGGAAGCGCTGGAAGGCCGCGCCGGCACCGCCCGCTGATCGCTTCATGATGTCATCGCCAAGCGCTCCCAGCAGGTGATCGAATGCCCCCAGAAAGGCCCGGGTCTCGAGTCCGCACTGGCTGTAGAGCAGGGCCAGGGCCACCCGCTGTTCGACATAGGCCCGGTCGTAGACGGCGTTGGTCAAGGCGGTAAGATGTTCTCGTTTCCGGCGCTTGGCTTCAGCGAGTGCATCGCGCCTGCCGAACAGGGCTGGTGCTTCGCCGAGCTCGTGAAGGTAGCGGAAGAAGTCTTCCGTATACCGGTCGCCCTCCTGCGACACGACATCCTTCAGTGTCGCGATGCGCGAAATATCCTCGCCCGAAAGATCGACGATGGTCTTGCGGCGTTCGATATCCGCCTCACTGAGCGAAAACAGGGAGGGACGTGCTGCGGATTGCCGGTCCAACATGAGTCCTCCAGCCACACAAAATCGCTCCCGGCCTCGAACAATGAGGCCGAGCGGCGTTGTTCCATCAAGAATGAGCTGAACGCCACACGAGCAAACCAACCCTCACTGCCGGTGAGCAAAATTCTCCGGCCGGTCGATCTGCATGATTCGAACTATCGCATTGGTAGCAAAACCGTGTCAACGCACGTTCGACATGGCCGTGCACGGCGTCGTGCACGTGAGAGTGCTTTCCAGCGAAGTGGATACCGTCGCGTGAAGAAAACGCGTCTCAGTGGAGCATTGGATTTGACGTTCGCATCATGACCTTGCAGCAGGCGGAGTTGCGAACGTCAAACCGCCCCGCTGGCTGGTGCTGTGTTTGCGGAACCTGCGATCGAACGGTAAAAATGAAAACGCCGCCCGGAATTGAGCGGCGTTTGGGTCTGACGTGTAGAGGGTGTATGAAACCTTTCTAGCACCGGCCGACGATCCCGTCCACGGTATTGCTCCACCCCGCGTGCCGGAAGGTATTGCTAGACCGGATAGGGGCCGTCGCCGAACGCGCGCTCATGATAGCCCTTAGCCCCGATCTCGCGCGCGAGAGGGCTCTGGATGTCGCCGCCGCCCGCAAGGCGCGCGACCAGCGCGGCGAAATCATGACGCGGCCGCCAGCCCAGCTCGTCTCTTGCTCTCGCGTTGTCATAGACGCGATCGATGCCTTCACACATGCGCCAGCCACGCCGGGCATATTCCGCCGCATAGGCCGGCACGTGACGGGCGACCACGCGCGGCGCGTGCTCACGCAGCTCCGCCATCTCGTCGCGCGAAAATGGCGTGGTGGCGCTGATGATGTATTTGGCAAAGCCGCTCGCAGGGCGATGTTCGGCCGCCAGCAGATGTGCGCTGACCACGTCCTCGACGTCGACGCGGCGGTGGAGATATTCGTTCGCCTTGGCGTTGGCGTCCGCATAGGCGTCGCGGATGGCCGGGTTGTCGTCCGCTTCCGGGAAGAAGCGCGAGACCCGCAGCACGATCGTGCGAAGCGCATGGTTGCGCGCGAAGAGCTGGCAGAGGTCTTCGGCCGCGGCCTTGGTGGCGCCGTAGATGTTCTTCGGGACCGCAACGACATGCTCGGTGATCCAGGCCGCCGGCGCGTGCTGGCGCGGCGTGAGCGCATCGCCGAACACGCTCGTCGTGCTGGTGTAGACAAAGGTTGAGACGCCGGCGCTCGCTGCCTCTTCGAGCAGGTTGAGCGTGCCGGTGATGTTGGTGTCGACGAAGTCCTGGCGACCGTGGGTGGCCACATGCGGCTTGTGCAGCGTCGCGGCGTGAAACACCGTCGCAACGCCTGGCATGCAGCGGCGGACGAAGGCTCGGTCGACGATCGAGCCGACTTGATGGGTGAAGGGGCCGGGCAGGAGGTCGATCCCGATCACGTCGCGCCGTGCGGCCGCCAGCGTGCGGACCAGCGCCTCCCCGAGATGACCGGAGCTTCCGGTCACCAGAACCGTCATGACGCGACAGCCTTCAGCATCCGCCGCATGCCGCGGGTCCGTGTCTCAGTTCCGGAAGCCCGGATCGATGCGGTCGAGCTTGCGCAGCAGCGGCGGCCAGACCAGTTGCGTCGAGCGCAGTTCGGCGCGATCGGGATTGCTGAACAGCTTTTCGTTCTTCTCGATCACATCCACCTCGACCGGGTAGGCGGCCGGTCCCAGCATCCGGGTGCGGACCTGTATCGCGCAGGCGCGTTCCAGATGATACATGCGCTCGAAGGCGGAGGCGACGGAGCGGCCGACCGTCAGCGTGCCATGGTTGCGCAGGAGCATGTGGTTCTTGCCGCCGAGATCCTTTTGCAGGCGCGGCCGCTCGTCATGGTCCAGCGCGACGCCTTCATAGTCATGATAGGCGAGATCGTGGGTGACGAACTGCGCGGTCTGGTTCAGCGGCAACAGGCCGTCGGTGCAGCTCGACACTGCCGTTCCGTCGATCGTGTGCAGGTGCAGGACGCAGATCGCATCCTCGCGCACCTCGTGGATCGCCGAATGGATGGTGAAGCCGGCCGGGTTGATGCTGTAGTCGCTCTTGGTGAGCTGGTTGCCGTTGAGGTCGACCTTCACCAGGCTCGAGGCGGTGATCTCGTCGAACATCAGCCCGTATGGGTTGATCAGGAAGTGATGCTCCGGCCCCGGCACGCGGGCGGAGATGTGGGTATCGACCAGGTCGTCCCAGCCGTACAGGGCGACCAGCCGGTAGCAGGCGGCCAGATTGATACGCTGGTTCCACTCGGCCTCGGACATGTCCGACGGCACTTCCTTGAGACGCGCTTCCGCTGGCGACATGGCCTTTGCTCCCGTGACGTGCTGGTTTTTTCGGGGGAGATGAGCGTAATCCCGCACTCGCTGTGCGGCAAGGCGGCGCGTCGCGATGGCTGTCATGCTTGATGCCGGCCCTTTACGGCGCCGGGATCGACAACAGGCTGGAAATGCTGCGGCCGCGGATATCGTAGACGCGCGCGAACACCACATCGTCGCGCTTGATCTCGACCACTACCGGCGCGTTGAGGCCCTTGCAGTAGAACTCGCCGAGCGTCATCGCAAAATCGGCGGCATGACTGTCCCAGCCGATGGCGAAGTCGGGGCCGAGCGCAACCTGCGCCGGACGCTGCGGGCCGCAGACTGCGACCTTCCACTTGCGCCCTTCCGGCGGCATTTCCTGCCGTTCGACCAGCTGGTCGCGCAGGCCGTCGGACGCCTGTTTCAGCGCCAGCCCCCAATAATCCAGCATGAAACGGTCGTCGGCTTCGCGCACGGTGCCGGCGATGTAGTTGAAATGCGTGTATTGATACGGATGCAGCCGGATCATCTCGGCGAGCGGCAGTGCCAGCCCGAACACGAATGTCGCGAGCGCGACCGGCTGCCAGCTGACGCGATTGTCCTTCAGCCAGTTCATCCCTTTGGCAAAGGCGACGCCGCCCAGCACGGTCATCGGCGGAATCACGAACACGAAGTGCCGGATGCCGTTGTACAGCGCGGGCCGCTTCACGATTGCAATCGCAATCGGCAGCGTCGCGGCCAGCGCCAGCATCAGGAACATGGTCTTGCGGCGCCCCGGCACGTCGGCTCGGGGCAGCGCCAGCAGGGCGAGGGCGAGCCCTGCGATGAACAGCGCAAGCAGCACTTCGGGGAGCTGAAGCGCAAACAGGGTCGGCAGATAAGACCACGGCATGTCCGGCACCGAGACCAGCGCGCCGTCGAACATCTCCTTCCAGGGCTTTTCGAAGAAATGCGAGAAGTAGGTGACCGCCGTGAACGGATTGCCGGGCTTGATGATCGACCACGGCCAGATCAGGCCCATCACGAGATAGCCGAGGACCAGGCCGGGCAGCAGCACGAACAGCACATGGACGAAGCGGTGGATGGCCTCGCGCCGCCCTTGTGTGCGGACCTCTTCGAGCCATAGCGGCGCGAAGGCGACCAGTGCATAAATCAGCGCCAGCCCTCCGAGGACCCGCGAGCCGATCGAGAGCCCGGCGCCCAGCCCGACGATCAGGATCGTGCGCGGCGAGGGATGCGGATAGTCTTCGGCCAGCCGCACCAGGCCCATCATCAGGATGATCATCGCAACCGCGAATGGCGCATCCTTGGGGTTCATGAACATGTGCCCGTAATAGATCGGGCACAGCGCCAGCAGCAGCAACGCGGCGAGGCCGGCGAGCGGCCCGCCGATACGGCGCGCGAGCCGCCAGGTGACCGCCAGGCCGACCACGCCGACGATGGCCCCGAGCAATCGCCTGGTCTCGAACAGTTCGAGCGGGATCACCTTGTGCAGGAGCGCCGCGACCATGTCGAAGCCGCCGCCATACATGTAGAGATTGGCGAACGACAGCGCGGCGGTGTCCTTGAAACCGGAACCGTACATCCGGAGCAGCAAATCGGCATACTCGGCATGCGTGTAGTCATCCCAGCCGAGTCCGTAGTCGCGAAATGTGAGACCCGCGATCAGCCCGACCAGCGCCAACACAAAAAAGGCAAAATCGTCGCAGGTTCGCTCGATCGAGCGCCGCGTTGGCGTGTCGATGGCTGAAGTCGTGATGGAAGACATGGCGATTGGTAACCCGGCGTCCCTTTTTGGCTCAGTTCCGTGCCCTTGAGCCTCTCATTCCCCAAGATGCATATAACGCATATCTCCGCGCAAGTAATTGGAATTTGGCCTAAATCAATTGCTGCGGCGCGAAACAGGCGGGCGACCTGCGATACGATATTTCCTGTCCGTGACATTTATTATTGTTTACCTGAACAATTGCTGACTGGACTTGCGTAGCTATCCCCCGGGGGCAATTGTCCGTTGGCCATGCGTCAACTATGACGGTACCGTGGCACGGAGGCGGCTCGCAGGCGCGCGCGGGCTGCTCAACAGGTGGGTTTCATGATGGGTGCGGTGCTGATCGCCGGGATTGTGGCCATTGTTGCGGGCCTTGCGGCGGCTGCCTACGGTGTGACGCTGAAGGAATTCAGCTTTGGCAACACGATGATCTTCGTCGGCGCGATGGTGAGCTGCACCGGCATGGTCATGGTCGGTCTTTCCGTCGTCGTCGGGGAACTCAAGAATATTGCGCGCCGGTTGGCGTCGCGCCCGCCTGCGGAACCACGGGCCGGCGCTGGCGTCAGGCCCGGCCTGCCGCCGCCTGCCGCCGCGCCGGCGCGGGTTGCCGAGGGGGGATTCCTGTTCAGCCGGGACGAGCCCGCCGCGCTGGAAACCGACCAGCATGAAGCTCAGGCGCCGCCGCCGCTTTCGCCGATCCCTCCACCAATTCCGTGGCAGGACGAGAACCCCCTGCGTGACCGGGGACGGCCGGCAATCGTGCCGGTGGGTGAACCGGCTGCCGAGGCGATTCCGGCGCCCCCGCTGCCAAAATCGCCGCGCAATCCGCTGTTCTCCTCGCGCAGGGAACGCATGCCGGCGCGTGCAACTGAGCCTGTGATCGCCGAGGTGCCATCGCGCCTTGCCTCCGCCGCCGATGCCGGCAAGGCCCAACCGTCCCCCTTTGACGATGCCTGGCCGAGGGCGGAGCGGGCGCAACTCAGGCGTGCCGGCCGGCCGGCCCCGGCCTTCAACGACGCCGCGCCGGCGGATGAGCCCAGCGTCGTCAAGTCGGGTGCCGTCGACGGCATGGCCTATTCGCTTTTTTCCGACGGCTCGATCGAAGCGCAGATGCCGGAGGGCATGATGCGCTTTGGCTCAATCGAGGAACTGCGTGCTCATCTCGAACAGCGTCCTTGATGCCGAGCACACTTTAGACGAATCAATGGAGACGGTAAGCTTCACTTGAAGTGCATTACCGTCGTAACTTAAGTTATTCCCGTTAGCCAAAAAGTACTCAGTTCATATTCTAGAAGTGGTTGAAAGAGTGCCGCACGCATTCGTGTCGTAGCAAACCGACGTGTAAGTTTAGGTCTTCTCTTAGACTTGGGATTCCGCGAGACGGCATTCGCGAAAAGGCCATTATTAGGATAGGGTTCTGTTCATGACCGAAACCGCCGGCAAGAATTTCATTGATCTGACCGCGAATATCGTGTCGGCCTATCTCAGCAACAATCCAACGCCGGCGTCGGAAATTCCGAACCTGATCAGCCAGGTGCATTCAGCCCTGCTGAGGGTCTCGAGCGGCCGCACCGAGGTGCCGCTCGAGCCTGCAAAACCTGCGGTTGCGGTGAAGAAATCGATTGCGCCGGACTATCTGGTCTGTCTTGAGGATGGCAAGCGCTTCAAATCGCTGAAACGCCATCTGCGCACGCAATATAGCATGACACCGGAGCAGTATCGGGAGAAGTGGGGGCTTCCCGCCGATTACCCGATGGTGGCGCCGAACTACGCCGTGGCGCGCTCGCAGCTTGCCAAGAAGATGGGCCTCGGCCAGCAGCGCAAGGGACGGAAATAGGGCCGCCCGTCATGGCGGCTGCTTGTTGCTCCACTCCTTAATCATAAGCGTCACAGCGGCTCTATCCCCGCATCCCCGGGGAGCGGCGTCCTCGCCTCGTCTCGAAGGATGAGGCCAAGGTCGGGCCGCATGGTTCGAGACGCGCTTGCGGCGCTCCTCAGCATGAGAGGGTTTAATGGCGCAAGAGGACGAGACGGGGGTCAGGACGTCGCGGCAACCGCCGTGCGGGCGTCGGAGCGGATGCGTTCGATCATCGACCGCAGACCGTTGGAGCGCTGCGGGGTCAGGTGGTCGCGAAAGCCGAACTCGTCGAAGATCGCAGCGGCGTCGAGGCTAAGGATTTCGCGCGGCGTGCGGCCCGAATAAAGCGTCAGCAGGATCGCAATCAGTCCGCGCACGATATGTGCGTCACTGTCGCCGCGATAGTTCAAGACCGGTTCCTTGCCCGCTTCGCGATCCCACCGGCGCGACAGCCAGACCTGGCTGACGCAGCCCTGCACCTTGTTTTCGGCGGAATGTTCCTCATCCGGCATCGGTGCAAGGGTGCGTCCGAGCTCGATGACGTACCGGTAACGGTCGTCCCAGTCCTCGAGCAGTGAAAAATTATCCCTGATGTCGTCGATCGTCATGGGTTCTGGCAAGCTTGTGATGTTAGGGGCCGCGCCTGGTCCGCCGATTGGAACCGGCGGGCTCAAGACCCGCGGCATGAAGTTCCAAGCCCATTTTCCATATATGGGATAGCAGACGGCCGAAAGCGAGAAAATTACGGCAGCCTGTTCGGGCTTATGGCGCGGCGCGCCAGTCCGCCAGCAGGTCGTTCGGCGTCAGCGTATCTTGCGACGCCACATCGATCAGCGCCGGATCGCCTCCATCGCCACCGATCGAGCCGGTGTGGTCGGGTGCCTTCTTGTCGGTTTCGGAGGGCTTCTTCTCGGAGTCGGGTGATTTCTTGTCGGTCTCAGCCGGTTTCTTGTCGGTCACCATCTGATACAGTTTGCGCGCCCCTTCCTGGGCGCGTGCCCCGATCACGGTCGCGGCCTGGCCGCCGACCTCGCAGGCCGACGGCTGGCGCTTGCAGAACTGGCTCATGTCGGACACCGCGGCGGTCGCGGCCTGGACGGCCTCCTGCGCGCTGATCTGCGGCAGCTTCTGCGATTCGGGGGTCTTGTCGCGCGGCAGCAGCACGAGCACAAGCCCGAGCCAGAATGCCAAGCGGAGCAGGAACCACATCACGCAACCCCGTCGTCTTCCTCAATCCGTCGAGTTGCTGCTCTCACGCGCATCGACGGCTCACCCAACACTTCGATAGATCGCAAGTGATTGAAGCAGGCTTAATTCGCTGAACCTTTGCGAAAAAATCGCTGCGTACATCCGGCAATCTTCGGAGGGAACCCCGGCGCATGCAGGGAGTAGAACCGCGTGCGCACGCCGAGGTTGCGCCCGCTCGAAGGTCGTCCACCCTTTGGAAACCATGAGCCGCGCGTTAAACCGGTCGTTCACCATTTCCGTTAAATGCCGCGTTCGAGACCCGTCAAATTGTCGGCAAAAGCGCAGGCCCCAACGAACCCCGCTCGGTGCCTTAGCGTTCATTTAATTCCACTCTGACACGGTGGGCCCATGACAAGGGGGCGTTCCGGAGCGTCCGATCGACGAACAAACCGGGCGCGAAAGCTGTGATTGTGTTGAATATCGTCCGTGACTGCCTCGATGCTCTGCTGCATCCCTCGGCGCGCCATGATGCGCTGACGCGGGCGCGGCATCGCGCCTTCATGGCGCCGCGACTGCTCGGCAGTCTTGCGGCGTTTGCGGCTTTCCCGGGCTATCTTGCAATCCGCGGTGCGCCAAGTGCGCTGGAAGTCGTGGCCTTCGCCTGGCTGATCGCGCCGATCCTGCTGTCATGGTTCTTGTCGCGCACCGGGCGCTACGAAGGCGCCTATGTGCTGTCGTCGCTGGCGCTCGCAGGTCTCGTCACTGCGGTTGCGATCTCGACCGGCGGCATCGAATCGTTCACCGCGGTCTGGCTCGTCGTCGTGCCGCTGGAAGCCTCGCTGTCCGCCTCGCGGCGTGTCGTGGCGTTCGCAGCAGTGCTGGCGTTGTCATGCGCCGTCGTGCTGATCCTGCGCGGACATTTTTCGGTGCTCCCGACCGCGCCAATGGGCGCGTCGATGCGAACCGCGCTGATGGCCTTTGGCGTGCTGTCGGCGACGCTTTATGCAGCAGGGCTGGCGTTCGCCTCGGATTCGCTCGCGCGAATCGGCGTCGCCCTGCTGACGCAGGAGGAAGAGCGTTATCGTCTCCTGACGCGGAACATGGGTGACGTGATCTCGCGCCACAGCCGCAACGGCACGGTGCAATTCATCTCGCCGGCGGCGGAAGCGCTGCTCGGCGTGCCGGCTGCGCGGCTGCTCCGACATGGGCTGTTCGAGCGCGTTCATGTCGCCGATCGTCCGGCCTATCTCACGGCACTTTCGGATGCGGCGCGTGGCGGCGAAGCGCGCAGCGTCGAATTCCGCGTCAAGCGGGAATGTACGGCAGAAGGCGGCCAGGTCGACTTCATCTGGGTGGAGATGCGCTGCCGGCCGCTCGAAAACATCTCGCGTTCCGAGGCTGCCGGCGAGGCGGAGGTCGTTGCCGTCATGCGCGACGTCACCGACCGCAAGGTCCAGGAGCAGGCGCTCGATCTCGCCCGCAGTGCAGCCGAACGGGCGGATACCGCGAAGACCAGGTTCCTCGCCACCATGAGCCACGAGCTTCGCACGCCGCTCAACGCCATCATCGGCTTCTCCGAGATGATCATGAACGAGCAGGACCTGATGCTCGACGCGGCGCGGCGCAAGGAATACGCCCAGCTCATCAACGATTCCGGCCAGCATCTGTTGTCGGTCGTAAACGGCATCCTCGACATGTCGAAGATGGAATCCGGCAATTTCGAAATCACGCCCGAACCGTTCGCGCCGCGCTCCGCGCTGATCAATTGCTGCAATCTGCTGGCTTTGAAAGCGCGGGAGAACGGCATCGACCTGGTGATCAATGCCGCGCAGGATCTTCCCGAGATCACGGGCGATTCGCGCGCCTTCAAGCAGATCGTGCTGAACCTCGTGTCGAACGCGATCAAGTTCACCGAACGTGGCGGCAAGGTCACGGTGGCAGCAAGCGTTGAAGATGCAAAGCTCGTGCTCGATATCACCGACACGGGCGTTGGCATTGCGGCCGACGATCTGATGCGCATCGGCGACCCGTTTTTCCAGGCCGGCACGACCTATCAGCGGCGTCACGAGGGAACCGGGCTGGGGCTGTCGATCGTCAAGAGCCTGGTTGCCCTGCATGGCGGCGAACTGACCGTTCAGAGCAAGGTCGACGAGGGAACCACCGTCACCGTCGTGCTGCCGCGGGTTTTCTCCAAAGCTCTCGTCGTCCAGCCGCAGAACAATGTTGCAACGCTCACCCCGCCCGTGCGATCTGCGAAGCAGGAGCAGTCACCCCAGGTGAAGAGAAGTGCCTAGACGACCGACCAACGATGAAGACGAGACGCCGCGGCGCCGCAAGCGCGCGGCAGCCGCCGCGAGCGAGCCGACGGAGCGTGGTCTCGTGATACGTCTGTTCCTGCGCAGTCCGAAGGACACCGTGGCGGGCGTGCTGGCGTTCGCGGCCACGACCGCCATCGTCACCAATGCGCTGTTTCTTCAGGCCGGACCGCATCCGGCGCCGATGTTCGGATCGTTTGTCTCGCCCGGCGCAAACGGTGCGACACCTGGTGCTCTCCTGCCACGTCCGCGGCCGGCTGAAGCCGATGGCGTCGAATCGAAGCTTGCAGAACCGAGGCTTCCCGAACCCAGGCCGACCGAGTCCAAGCTGGCTGAGCCGAAGAGCGCCGATTCGCTGGCCAATCTGGTTCGCTCCACGACAGGCAGCGTGTCCTCGGGGAACGCGATGCGGCCGCCGGTGTCAATTCCGCCTGCCTCCCACGGCGACGCTGGTGCGGCCTCACGCCGGGTGGCGGCAGTGCAGCGCGCGCTGACCGAATACGGCTATGGCCAGCTCAAGCCGACCGGCACGATCGGTCCGGATACCCAGGCTGCGATCCAGAAATTCGAGCGCGAGCGCAAGCTGCAGGTTACGGGGCAGATATCGGACCGCTTGGTGCGCGAGCTTGCCGTGGTGATCGGCCACCCGGTCGATTAAAGCGAACAGGCCGATTTGCGAAGCGACGCGTCGCGGCGAATGGTTGCCGCCACTGGCGCTCCGGCGAATGGCGGCCTATCGTCCCTGTCATGCGATTGAAAACCAACATCTGGGTCGCGGCTTACCTGCGGCGTTGTCAGGGGGTGGGCATCTTTGGCGCGATCCGCCGCCGCGGTGCCGAGGAGGCAGGCGCCGTGTTCGTCAAGGTCGCGCTGATGGACGGCAGTGCCTTGCTGTTCACGCCCGCGCCGCAGACCGTCTATGACGATGTCAGGCCGATCGATCGCTTTTTCGTTCCCGTCTGGTCGCAACCCGTGCCGGAAGCGTCCGTCGAGGAGCGCCTCGCCAAGGAAATCCGCTTCGATCCCGATGCCTGGATCATCGAGGCCGAGGACAAGGAGGGGCGTCACTTTCTCGATCTCGCGCGGTCCTAGTCTGGTGCGCGGTGATCTGCGATCGAAACAAGCCTCTATCTGCGAGCTCCGTCCACCTCTCCCCGTCGTGGAGCGGTGAACCGCATGTGCGGCGCCACTAACCTCATCTCATGAAGCTCTATCTCCGCGAGCCGTCCGTTCCCGTGCGCGCGACCGCGGCCGCGCCGGGCTGTACCTCGGGGCGCGCAGGCGTGGACGCCGCGCGGGCGCGCTGGCGTTCGTCGTCGTAGTGCGCCGGACGATGCTTGGCACGATTGGTCGCCATGACCGAACCGCGCCAGGCCGCGAGCATGATCAGCGCCGATCGTTCGCTCAGATTGTCGTAGAGCCGCGACAGCCGGTAGACGGTCTGAACGGAGGCGCCCATCTCGGGCTTGAGAAACAGCAGGATGCGCTGAAACACCGCGCTCGGCATCGCGAGCGCGCGCACAGCGCAGGCCAGCGGCTCGCCGCCGGGATCGTCGACCACCTGCGCTGCGACGCGCGCCGGCAGGATCAGGCTCTCGCCGAGCTCGATCGTAAAGCTCTCGACGTCGGACGCGAAGGCCGCCATCTCCAGAGTCTCAATGGCGCGCAGAGCCCGCGCTTCGGGGACGCGCGGCGAGGGCTTGAGCGGGGTTTCCCCGAGATTGTGCAGGATCGCCGCGCGCTCCCGTCCGTTCGCGCGGAAGAACATGTCGTGGATCTCGGCGGCATCCTTGGGCTGCATCGCTAGGGTCGATTGCGTCCGCGGCTGCGTGTCCAGAGCCTCGGTGCTGACCGCAGGCGAGGTGGCGGGAATGTCGCGGGCGAGTGGGGCCGGCGCGTCGGGACGGGCGGGGCGCAGGCCGAGCTGTTCGAGAATCGAGACCGGCGCGCCGGGATAGATCGCGAGCCGCGCCCGCACCGCGGCGCGCGTCGCATCGTCGACCTGATCGATCAGGCGGGAGGCGAGTTCCACGAACTGCCGTTCCTCGTCGCTCGAATGCGCGCCGGCCTGAACGTACAGATCAGTCAGCACGCGCAGCAACGTGGGCCTGATGTCGACGCCTTCGCGACGCGACAGCGTCATCAATCCGTCAAAGCCTGGAAAACGCGGAGATGTGCTCATGTCATGCTTACGCGACGTCACCAAATCTCGCACCAGGCTACATGAGGGGCTTTAACAGCTCGTTAAGGAAAACAATTCGTGAAGAATTTCCCGCATTCTCGCGCGGTGAGGGTGCGATGCAACGGTGCGTGCAAAACAGAGCCGCGACGCAGGTCGGGCCCACTGCTTAAGACCGCATTAACCATCTGCTGATCTTAATGAAAGCCGCCGCCGGTCGCGCCGTGGTGGTGACCTGCGGTTAGAGGTTCCCGCTGACGATTCGCTCGGGAACCACGGAATGAACGCAGTAGAGAAATTTTGATCGCGCAGGCCTCTTTGATTTCGACGTTCGGTTGACGGGCGAGGCGAGGAGTTCAGGACCTTCGATGCAACGGGGCAAAAGAGAGCTGACATGGGGACCATCATTGAATTCCCGACGGATGTGGCATCACGTCGGCTCGGTCTACCCCTCGATGGCACTCAGACGGGAACCATCCTGATCCTTCCAGTCGTGCGCATCGAGCGCGATCATGACGGAAACACCAGTGGTCGCGGGCCGGAAGAGGGCAAAACCCAAGGCCGCCCGCGACGCCGGCGCTAGATCGACGGCAAGCTGAAATGCCGGAGACGTGTCATCCGATCCGGTGTCCAGCATCGGTCTCATCAGTTTTTGCGCTCGCGCTGGAGAGCCTGCTGCTCGGTAGCTGCAGCGGCGGCGATTTCGGCCGCACCCGCGCGGATTTCCGCAACGACGACATGCACCGCTGGATCGGTGGCGAGGCGACCTCGAGCATCGGCGTGCCGGCGTCGCAATTCCAGCTCACCGACAATGAGCGCGCGTTGCGCGATCTCGCCTATCCCCTGATCGAGCCACCGCTGTCGCGGCCCGCCTGGAAGAGCGTGTTCGGCGACTATCAGCGGATCGCCGCGCCCTGGCGCCAGAGCGTGGCCTTCGACCGCACCGCCTATGGGCGAACCTTGATCGACGAGCCGCACCGCTCGCATTCCTCGCGCTATTCGCAGCTGATCGACGACGTGCGCGACGACATCACGCGGTTCGAGCAGTACTTCGCCGCCGCGGTCCGCGTCATCGACCTCGACCGCAAGCGCAGTGCGACGCTTCCCCATATTTCAGAACTGTCGCCGCGCGAGCGCACCGACGCGAGCGCGCGCATGCAGGAAAACGCGCTGATCGTGCAGTGGGTGCAGCAATGCCTCGAGCAGCGGGTCTCCTCCTATCGCTGGGCGCTGGAGCGGCTGGTGCTGCAGGCGCCCGACAACATGGCCGCCGACGCCGACCGGCTGATCAGCGAACTGGCGGCGCAGACCGCGAACCCGCCGGTCGCGATCCGGCCTGTGATCGAAAAGCCCGTCGTCACGAAGGGGTAGCAATAAGTTGCATGTCGCAACCGTCATTGCGAGGAGCGAAGCGACGAGGTAATCCAGTTCTTCCTGGCCTCTGAATTGCTTCGCTCCGCTCGCAATGACGTCAATCGTTGACGCGCTGTCGCTCTCTTATCAGAGCCGCTACCCGCCACCGAGATAGAGCCGCTTGACGATGTCGTTGGATTTGAGCTCGTCGACCGAGCTTGCGACCACCGCGATCTCGCCGTGGACGATGATATAACCGCGGTCGGCGATGCGGATCGCCTGGTTGAAATTCTGTTCGGCCATCAGCACCGTCAGCCCAAAGCTCCTTTTCAATTCGCCGATCTTGGAGATCGTCTGCGACACCAGAAGCGGCGAGAGGCCGACCGACGGCTCGTCGACCAGGAGCAGGCGCGGCGACGACATCAGCGCGCGCGCGATCGCCAGCATCTGCTGCTGGCCGCCGGACATGGTGCCGGCAAGCTGGTTCTCGCGCTCCTTCAACACCGGAAACGTCTCGAAGGCGTGCGCGAGGTTGCGGCCGATGGCGCTGCGCGCCGCCATGCGGAACGCGCCGAGCATCAGGTTCTCTTTCACCGTCAGCTTGGGAAACAGCCGCCGTCCCTCCGGCACCAGCGCGACGCCGAGATCGACGATCTCTTCGGTCGACAGCCGGGTCAGGTCGTGCGACCGTCCATCGACGACCAGGGACATGCGGCCGCTCCGCGGACGCACCAGGCCCATGATGCACTTCATCAGCGTGCTCTTGCCGTTGCCGTTGGTGCCGAGCAGGGCCACGGTCTCGCCGGCTTTCACATCCAGCGTCACGCCGCGCAGCGCCTTGACCGCGCCATAGCCCGCATCCAGGCCCTCGATGGTGAGGCTAAGTGCCAAGATAGGCCTCCTGCACGCGGGCATTGGCCATCACCTCGGCCGGCGCGCCGATTGCGATGATCCGCCCCGCATCGAGGCATATCACCCGTTCGGAGAACCGCATCACCGCCTGCATGATATGCTCGATCATGATGATGGCGATGTCTTCGGAGGCCAGGCTGAGCAGCAGATCCAGCACCTCGTCGACCTCGGCGCTGGAGAGGCCCGCCATCGCCTCGTCGGAGATCAGGAGTTTGGGGCTCGCGGCGACGGCGCGGGCGAGCTCCATCTTGCGCAGCTCGACCTGGCTCAGCGCCGCGGCCGAGACGTACGCCTTGGACGCAAGCCCCATCCGGCTCAGGATCGACATCGCGGCATCCAGCCGTTGCGCGGGCGAGCCGACATGACGGGCGGCGAAATCGAGCGCCACCATCAGGTTCTCGACCACCGTCATGCTCCGGAACGGGCGCGGGATCTGGAAGCTGCGGGCGATGCCGCGATGCGCGCGCATGCTCGCTGGCAACTGCGTGATGTCCTCGCCGCAAAACCGCACGGTGCCCTTCTGCGGCAAGAGCGCACCGGAAATGCAGTTGATCAGCGTCGTCTTGCCCGAGCCGTTCGGCCCGATCAGGCCGAAACGCTCGCCCTTGCGGATCTCGATCGAGACATTGTCGAGCGCCACGAAGCCGCCAAAGCTCCTGGTCATGGCGTCGATGCGCAGCAGAGGGGCGGCAGGCGCGGCTTGCGTCATTTGCCCGCTCCAGCACGAAAGGAGAATGAGCGGAACAACCCGATCAGGCCCTTTGGCGCGCCGACCACGAACAGCACCAGCATGATGCCGAGCACCAGCACGTTCACTTCCGAGGAGATCGTCACCGCCAGGATCTGTTGCGTCGAGCCAAGCAGGATGGCGCCGAGCACCGGGCCTAGCCAATGCGAGGTGCCGCCGATCAGCGCCATCGCCAGCACCGAGACCGAGTAGTTGAGATTGAAGGCGGAGGAGGGATCGGCATATTGCAGGTACATCGCGGCCGGCGCGCCGGCGGCGGCGAGCAGCGCGCCCGACAGCACGCAGGCCAGCATCTTCAGCCGCAGGGTCGGCACGCCGGTGCACTCGGCGGCGAGCTCGTCGTCCTTCAGCGCCTGCAGGCCGCGGCCGATCCAGGAATGCTGGATGTAGCGCGTGATTGCAACGGATACGACCACCAGCAGCGCCTGCACCACAAACAGCATTTTCACATAGCTGTCGAACGGCGCCATCACCTGTGGCCGTTGCAGCTGGATGCCGGCCGCACCCCCGACATAGCGCCAGTTCGTCACCGAGGTCTCGATGATGATGGCAAGCGCAATCGTCGCGATCGAGAAGAAGATGCCCTGCATGCGCAAGGTGAGAAGGCCAACGGCGAAACCGAGCAGGCTGCCGACCGCCGCTGCGACCGCGATCTGCAGCAGAAGCGGCGCGCCGAACGCCTTGGTCAGGAACACGGCCGTGTAGACGCCGGCGCCGAAGAAGGCGTTGGTGCCGAAATTGACGTAGCCGGCGGCGCCGCCGAGGATGCTCCAGGCTACCGCCAGCACGATGAATTGCAGGATGACGTAGCCGGCGAAGAACGGATATTCGTTGCGCACCAGCACGGTCGCGAGCAGGATCGCGAGCAGGAAGAGCGCGGCGCCGGTCCAGAAGGCAATGTCGTTACGTCTCACGGTCATCTGCCGAGCAGGCCCTGCGGCCGGACGGCAAGAATGCCCAGCAGCATCGCGAAGGAGACGGCGGGCGCCCAGGACGCGCCGAACATGGTGAGCACGATGGTCTCGGCGACGCCGAGAATGATGGCGGCGATCAGCGTGCCGGTGATGCTGCCGAGCCCGGCCATCACCACGACGCAGAAGGTCCGCCCGATATAGACGCGGTCGAGCGTCGGCTCGACCGGGGCGACGATGATCAGAAGCGCGCCGGCAATGCCGAGCACCGCGGTCGCGATCCCGAATGCGAACTGCTTGATCTTGACCGGGTTGGCGCCCATCAGCCGCAGGCCCTCCTCGTCCTGCACCACGGCGCGGATCGCGCGCCCCATGAAGGTCCGCGACAGATACAGCGAGAGCGAGCCCGTCAAGGCGAGCGCGATGCCGAAGGCAACGAGCTGGCGGACTGGAATCCGCATGTCCCAGATCCGCCAGGCCTTGCCGATATAATGCGCGGTGACCGAGCGCTGATCGACGCCGAACTGCATGATGATCAGCACCTCGATGATGAAGGCGACGCCGAAGAAGAAGGCGATGCCGCGAACGCCGGCCTCGCTGCCGCGCCGCTCGAACGTCTCGTAATAGATGCGATAGGTCACCAGCCCGATCAGGAAGAACACCGGCATGATCAGGAAGCCCGCGATCAGCGGATCGAGATCATAGAGATCGTTGCAGAGATAGACCCCGTAGGACGCCAGCACCAGGAACGCCGGGTGCGCGACGTGTGGCACGTCGAGCAGCCCGAACGAGATCGACAGCCCGACGCTGACGGCCGCGTAGAAGCAGCCGAGCAGCATGCCGAGCACCACTGCATCGCGCAGCAAATCCCACGAAAACACGAAATTCGTCCTCCTTGCCCCTCAAGCCGCTCAAGCATGATGAACGTCATTCGATCCACGCCGGCCGCGAAAGCCGTTCACCTCTCCCCGCTTGCGGGGAGAGGTCGCATCGCATCGTCAGATGCGATGCGGGTGAGGGGGACTCTCCGCAAGCTCAGTCCCTTGAGACTCCCCCTCACCCCAGCCCTCACAGCGCGAGCCCTTGCTCGCGCGACCCCGCAAGCGGGGAGAGGGAGCGCACCTCCAGCGCGGCGCCTATCGAACCTCATCTCATCATGCCTAATTGCGGGCGGCCTCGAAGGGGGTGACGAGGTCACCGGTCTTCAGCCGCTCCGGAAACAGGATCACCTGCCTGCCGGAGGAGCGGAACTGATCCAGGTTCTTGTCCTTGACGCCGTGGAATTGCGCCTCCAGCGTCGCGGTTTCCTTCCATTCGCCGTCCGCCGCATACTCGATCGGCCCGACGATGGTCTTGTGCACGTGCTCGCGCAGGTATTTGGCCAGCGTCTTCTGGTCGAGCGATTTGGTCGCGGTGACGGCCTGTTCGATCAGCTGACCCATTGTGAAGCCGTAAGGCGCGAGATAATAGCCGAGCGGATCGACCTTGGCCTCGACGGCGCGCTTGGAATAGGTCTCGAAGAACGCCTTGGTGCCGTCGAAATACATGCTGGGCTCAGGCAGCCAGGTGTTGAAGTTGACGACGCCGTTCAACAGCGAGCCCAGATTCTCCATGATGCCAGCGAACTGCAGACCGACCATGGCGCCGCCAAAGATCTTGACGTTGTCGCCGACACCGATCTCGTTGATGGCGCGCAGGATCGCCGCCGAATCCGGCGGATACGACGCGACATAGACGATGTCGGGTTTTGCCGCATTGAGGGCGCGGATGATCGAGGAGAATTCGGCCGTCGACGGCGGATAGGTCTGGTCGAACACGACCGGCAGGTTCATCTTCTTGGCGACGTCGCGCGCCGTCGTGATCAGGTTCTGGGCAAATTCCTGGTCCGCGGAGAGCAGCGCGACCGTCTTGCCGCCGGCCTTCTGGCCGAGGCCGAGGAAGCCCGTCGCCCAGGCGTCGGCCGGTCCCCAGGGCGCATTGTTGAACCACATGTCGTGGTGGACCTTGCTGTTGACCTGGAACGAGAAGTTGCCCATCAACAGCATTCCGCGCTGCTTGACCAGCGGCATGATCGGCGCGGTGGGCACGGTCGCGTAGGGCGCGAACAACAGGTCGACCTTGTCGACGTCGAGCAGTTTTGCGTAGATCGCGGGTGTCTCCGAGGCGCTCGACTTGTCGTCATAGACGACGAGCTCGACCTTGCGGCCAAGCAGGCCGCCCCGCGCGTTGACATCGTCACGCCAGATCTCGATGCCGAGCAGCGAGGCCTTGCCGCCGGCGGCCAGCCCTCCGGTCTGCGGCATCGACATGCCGATCTTGATCGGCGGCTCGTCCGCGCGTGCGACCGAGGTTGTTCCCAACGCGGCGATGGCCATTGCCCCGCCCAGCAGCGTTCTGCGATCCATTTTTTCTCCCCTACGCACTCTTCCGCACGCCCGTCGCGTGTACTCTCGTTGCCACCCAAAAATCCCCAATTCGGCCGCGCAGCGCCATCAGCTCGCCACCGGTGCCTCGGCAGTCAGTTCCTCTCTGGCCTTCGGTTTCAAGATTGCCGCGGGGTCGGAGCCGACGCGGCCGCTTGTCGTGTCGGCCGCGCTCTCGCGCGCCAGCTTGAGATCGAAGCGGATCGAGGGCAGGTCCTTGATCGGGCACTCCGGATCATCGGCATCAATGTCGACGGCAAGATCGCCGGACGATCCGAATACGACGTCGTCGGCGAGATGCGGGTCGTCGCGCAGATAGAGCGCGGTGACGAGCTCGCGATAACCGGGCGCGCCGACCAGGTAATGGATATGGGCCGGCCGCATGCCGTGACGGGCCTGCGCGTGCACCATGCCGCCGACCGGCCCGTCCATCGGGATCGAGTAGCCGAGCGGTTTCACGGTGCGCAGATAATAGGCGCCATTGGCATCCGTGGCGAAGACGCCACGATAGTCGACGGCGCCGGGGCCTTCCTGCACGTCGTAGAGACCGTCGGCGCCGGTCTGCCAGACCGAGACCGTGGCGTTCGCGATCGGCTTGTCGTTGATGTCGGTGACGTGGCCGTACAGCACGCATTCGGTGCCGGGCTTGACCTGCTTGGAAATCTGGCTGCCGGCCGGCAGATGGGGCGCGACTTCGCGATAGAACGGGCCGAGCAGGCTCGTATGGGTGCCCTCCTCGATCGCCGTTTTGTCGTGCAGTCCGTTGACCAGCGCGGACAGGCCGAGCGTATCCGACAGCAGGATGAACTCCTGCCGCTCCGCCGTGCACATTTGGCCGACCGCGGTCATGAATTCGATGCCCTTGATCCATTCGGCGGGCGTCAGATTGACCTCGCGGGCGAAGGCATGGAGGTGCTTGACCGCGGCGGCCATGATTTCCTTGAGCCGCGGGTCGGGCGTCGTTGCCATCTGGTCGAGCACGGCGTCGGTGATTGTGTCCGGCGTTAACTCGCGCATGGGGTCCTCCTTCTTATTTGTCCGCCTGTGGCTTATCCGCTTTTGCTGCCTTCGAGCCTACCGTCCTGCGGTTGCGAACGCCACGACTGAATACAGAGGCTTACGGAGGTTCAGGAGAAGGTCAAGCCGGACTTCCGGACTTTCCGCCGCACTGCGGGAGCCTGGCAGGCGCGATCGGAAACAAAGAGACAAAGAGGGCCGCGACGGCGAGCGGCGCCGCAATCCCGGGATCGCGTCGTGGTCGACGGCGATCCTGCGCTTTATCCCGCCGGTTGTGCGGCGAATTTGCGGACCATGCGGTGCACGAAGGCGAGCTTGGCATCAACCGGGGGCGGAATCACGAAAGAGTAGAAGTCCTCATGTCCCATGCTGCGGCACAGGCTGTTCATGGCGACCATCAACGGCAGCCAGCGATCGATGAGCGTATCGACGCGGGTCGCGCGATAGGCGTCAAATCCCGATTTCGCCCCGCCGGGGGCGGGCGGCACCATGCCGGCGGCGCGCAACCTGTGGGCCTCGGCATTCGCGGTGTCGACCCCGTCGACGATGTGCAGGTAAAGCGCCCAGGTCTCCGCCCAGTCTTCCCAGGGGTGCGAACTCGCATAGGCCGTGATGAACTGGTTTTGCCAATCCACGGCCGGTCCGTTGATGTGATAGTTTGCCAGCGCCGCGCCATAATCCTGCCGCTCGTCGCCGAACACGGCGCGAAACCCGTCGAGATGGCCTGAAGCTTCGACCAGGATCGTCCAGTAGAAGTGCCCGCTTTCGTGGCGCAGGTGGCCGAGCAGCGAGCGGTAGCTCTCGCCAAAATATTCCCGCTGGCGGACGCGCTCGACCGTGTCGGCTTCGGTGATATCGACGGTGATGACTCCGTTGAGATGGCCGGTGGTCGCATTGCGGACGAAATCGAAGGCGAGGCGGCCCTTGTTCCATTTCGAGCCATCCATCGGCAGGCGGAAGCGCGAAAGCGAATAGATCAGCCGCTTCTTCGCCAGTTCGAGGTTGCGCCACGCGGTAAGACTGCCCGGTTCGGCGAGGTTGGGGATGGTCCGGTTCAGTCCGCACGCCAGGCACAGGCCGCTCGGCGCGCCGGCCGGCCGCAGCCAGTTGCAGACATCGTATTGATAGTTGTCGCAATAGCACACGAGCCCGCTCGGCTCGCCAGCGCCGATCGCGCGCCAGCTCGAATCCTCGGCTGCTTCGAGTGCGACCATCTTGCTCCTCGCGGGATCGAAGCCGACGGCATGATCGCATTGGAGGCAAGTGAGGTTCTCGAAAAACACTTCGTTGCCGCAGCTCGTGCAGGTGAAATTCCTCATTCCCAACCAGTCCCATGATCAATCTGCGCGCCAATCCGCCAGGCACGTATACAAAAGCCTATGACAAAACGAGCGGTCTGCTCAATGCTTGGGCATTTAGCTGCGAGGTCCGCGCGCGCCCGGCAATGCCGATGATAGTTCGCTTGTCGCGCCGCCATTGAATTGATATCGCTTGCGGGCCGGATACGTACTCGCGGGTTGCCTGCATCTGTTGAGCACGCTTTCGCGGGGAGGATTCTTTACGTTCCCATGGCGCTCCACGTCGCTCTGACACACGAGACACGTTACCTCTACGATCGAACCATCGGGATGGGGCCTCAGGTCATCAGGCTCCGGCCTGCGCCGCATTGCCGGACCCCGATCCTGAGCTATTCGCTGCGGGTCGACCCGAAAACCCACTTCATCAACTGGCAGCAAGACCCGTTCGGTAACTTTCTGGCCCGCGTCGTGTTCCCGGAGCCGGCTGACCACTTCACCGTCACGGTCGACCTGATCGCCGACATGGCGGTGGTCAACCCGTTCGACTTCTTCGTCGAGGAGGGCGCCAGGAAATGGCCGTTCGCCTATGCCGACGAAGGGGCGGACCTTCAACCATATCTCCAGCCGGATGCGCCGGGACCGCTGCTTGCGCGCTATCTCGCTGCCATCGATCGCAGCCAAAAAGGCACGGTCGATTTTCTCATTGACATCAATCGCAAGCTGCAGGGCGACATCGGCTATCTCGTGCGGATGGAGCCGGGCGTCCAGACGCCCGAGGAGACGCTGCAGCGCGCCTGCGGGTCATGCCGCGACTCCGGCTGGCTGCTGGTGCAGATCCTGCGGCATCTCGGGCTCGCCGCGCGTTTCGTGTCCGGCTATCTGATCCAGCTCACGCCCGACGTGAAGTCCCTCGATGGCCCCGTTGGCACCGAGGTCGATTTCACCGACCTGCATGCCTGGGCCGAGGTCTATGTCCCCGGTGCCGGCTGGATCGGGCTCGATCCGACGTCGGGCCTGCTGGCGGGCGAGGGGCACATCCCGCTCGCCGCCACGCCACATCCGATCAGCGCCGCGCCGATCACCGGGGCGCACCAGAAGGCCGAGGTTACCTTCGACTTCGCCATGAAGGTCTCGCGGATACGCGAGACGCCGCGCGTCACCAAACCCTATGACGACGATACCTGGGCCAGTATCATCGACAGCGGCCACGCGATCGACCAGCGCCTGCGCGAGGGTGACGTGCGGCTCACCATGGGCGGCGAGCCGACCTTCGTCGCCGCCGACGACATGGAAGGCGCGGAGTGGAACACCGCGGCCGTCGGTCCCAACAAGCGGCGCTACGCCGACGAGCTGGTGCGCCGGCTTGCCGCGCGTTTCGGCAGCGGCAGCCTACTGCATTACGGCCAGGGCAAATGGTACCCCGGCGAGCAGCTGCCGCGCTGGGCGTTTGCGCTCTATTGGCGCTCGGACGGCCAGCCGCTCTGGGAAGACCGCAAATGGCTTGCCAGCGAAGTCGCGAGCCCGGCCGCGACCATCGCGGATGCGGAAGGCTTTGTCACCGCGCTGTGCAACGGGCTCGGTCTGCCTGAAGCGAGCGCGATGGCGGCCTATGAGGACACCGCGCATTTTCTCCTGGTCGAGCAGAAGCTGCCGCTCGACGAGACTCCCGCGACCAACACGCTGCAGGACCCGGCCGAGCGCAAGCGCATCATCTCCGTGTTCGACCACGGTCTGGAAAATCCCGTGAGCTACGTCCTGCCGATCCAGGTCTGGCATACCGAGGATCGCGGCCGGCGCTGGGTGACGGAGCGCTGGGGCCTCAGGCGCAATAAGCTCTATCTCGTGCCCGGCGACTCGCCCGCGGGCTTCCGCCTGCCGCTCGGTTCGCTGCCCCCGATTCCGGCGGTCGCGTACCCGCATGTGCTGCCGCGCGACCCGTTTGCCGACGCGCCGCCATTGCCGGAGCGGCGGGTGTTGATGCAGCGCCGCCGCACCGTCGCGCTGGAGGCCCCGGCAGGGATGCCGCCGGGCCTCAACGAGATCGTCGCAGGCTCGGTCCGCACCGCGCTCACGGTCGAGCCGCGCGATGGAAAACTCTGCGTGTTCATGCCGCCCTTGTCCGATGCGGAGGATTATGCCGCGCTCGTCGGCGCGATCGAGGAGGCCGCGCGCACGGCCGGGCAGCCGATCCTGATCGAGGGCTACACGCCGCCGTCCGATCCCAGGATCAACTCCGTGAAGGTCACGCCTGACCCTGGCGTCATCGAGGTCAACATCCAGCCGGCGCACAGCTGGGGCCAGGCGGTCGAAATCACCACGGCGTTGTACGAGGAGGCGCATTTGAGCCGCCTCTCGACCGAAAAGTTCTTGCTCGACGGGCGCCACACCGGCACCGGCGGAGGCAACCACATCGTGCTCGGCGGTCCGACGCCGGCCGACAGCCCGTTCCTGCGCCGTCCCGATCTGTTGGGCTCGATCGTCGCCTATTGGCAAAACCACCCGTCGCTGTCGTTCCTGTTCTCCGGCCTGTTCATCGGCCCGACCAGCCAGGCGCCGCGCGTCGACGAAGGCCGCCATGAGGCGCTCTACGAGCTGGAGATCGCGCTCGCCGCGATCCCCGATCCCGGCGCGGGCACCCCACCGCCCTGGCTGGTCGACCGCATCTTCCGCCATTTGCTGATCGACGTCACCGGGAACACCCATCGCGCCGAGATCTGCATCGACAAGCTGTTCTCGCCGGACGGACCGACCGGCCGGCTTGGCCTCGTCGAGTTTCGCTCGTTCGAGATGCCGCCGCATGCGCGCATGAGCCTCGCGCAGCAGCTCCTGATCCGCGCGCTGATCGCAAGATTCTGGGAAAAGCCGTATCGGCAGGGGCTGGTGCGCTGGGGCACCAGCCTGCACGACCGCTTCATGCTGCCGCATTTCATCTGGTCGGATTTTTCCGACGTCGTGGCCGATTTGAAGGACGCCGGATTGCCGATCGAATTGTCCTGGTTCGAGCCGCATTACGAGTTCCGCTTTCCGCGCTGTGGCGTCGTCAATGCCGGCGATGTCGAGCTCGAGATCCGGCAGGCGCTGGAGCCGTGGCATGTGCTGGGCGAGGAGGGGATCGTCGGCGGCACCGCGCGCTATGTCGATTCCTCGCTGGAGCGCGTGCAGGTCCGGCTTCGCGGTATCACCGGCGATCGCTTCGTCATCACCTGCAACGGCCGCACCGTGCCGCTCGCTAAAACCGGCCGGCACGGCGAGGCGGTGGCCGGCGTGCGCTATCGCGCGTGGTGGCCATCCTCGGCGCTGCATCCGACCGTTCCGACGCATGTGCCACTCACCTTCGACGTCGTCGACCGCTGGTCGGGGCGATCGATCGCGGGATGCCGCTACCATGTCGCCCATCCCGGCGGCCGCAGCTTCGAGGTGTTTCCGGTCAATGCCTACGAGGCGGAGGGGCGCCGGATCGCGCGCTTCGATGCCTATGGGCATACGCCGGGGCCGATGACGCCGTCCCCCGCGCGCGTCAATCCGGATTATCCCTTCACGCTCGACCTCCGTCGTAATGGTTGACGCGAAGGCCCTTCCCAGCGCTTCCTGAGCTCAGAGCGGACTGTTGCGGCATCGAGGCGCTCCTCGCCCCGCTCGTGGCAGGACGACGGCATTTGGCTTCCTGCAGCAGTCGCCTTCCTCGCCGGCCGTTCGGCGAGTGCCCATTCACAAAGCTGCGACGTCGCGATCTGGGTCCACCAGGCTGTCCTTTTGCATATGTCAACGATCGGTACCGTCGATCTGAAATCCCTTACTCACGCTCGGCGAAATATTCTCAGGGAGTTCGGATCGAAAGCCTGGAATCAGAGATTTGTGAGTAGCCCAAGACTCCCCGCGAAAGATGTTGCCGCGAGAGCGCCCGAACTTCGGAAGTCGGCGCCAGACACGTTCGACGTCATGGAACTTGTTAGGTTGTCTGTGTCTGATGACACAATTAAAACGAGTTGGTGTCACCAAACCGAAGTAGATCCGGGTCATCATCGTCGCCTCGCAAAACCTGCAAGGAGGCCCCCAATCAAAGACGGCTATCGACCGAGCTACGCTTTGGCTCGCGCCGATCACGGCCTGATTCTCACCTCACCGTCCGCCCGGCCATCATTTGGAAGCCAGATCGCTTGCCGACATCTTGGTGGTCGTGCGTCTGTTTTGTAACGAAGCCAAAAACAGTCAGCGAAACCGGAGAATGTAATGACGAATGATCGTTCCGGCAACAAGAATAGTCGATGCAATCGAGGCGTCCGAGCAGCCCTCGCGGGCCTGGCCGCCCTGCCGCTTGCGTGGGCGGCGAGCGCTTCCGCCGATCAATTGCACATCGGTCGGCTGGTGCAGGTGACCAACGGCGACCCCTTTGCCAATTGCACGAGCGACAACGTCGCGGGCCAGGAGGCGAGTTTCAAAAGCACGCTGTTCCCGAACACCGCAATCGAACCTTCGATCGCCGTCGACCCGACGGATTTCGGGAAAGTCCTGGTCGGCCATCAGCAGGATCGCTGGAATGACGGCGGCGCGCGTGGCACGATCGGCGTGCTCTCCCGGGTCGACGACCTCGACGATTGGCGCAACACGATCCCACCCGGCGTGACGCAATGCACCGGCGGGTCGTTCGTCCGCTCGTCCGACCCCTGGGTCACCTATGCCAACGACGGCACCGCATTCTTCTTCCACCTGACGACCAATCCTGCTCCCGGGACGCCGTTCGCGAGCAGCCGCACCGGCATGCTGATGAGCCGGTCGACCGATCACGGCCACTCCTGGCAGTCGCCGACCGCTCTCATCGACGAGACGACGACGCTCGCCCTCAACGACAAGAACTCGGTGACAGCCGATTGGACGAGAACCGGCAACGTCTACGCGACCTGGGACCGCCTGTCGCTGGTCGTCGCTGCTTCTGCCGCTGCCGCAGCGCTGCCCCAGCTCGGCAGCGAGGGGGTCGTGATCGCGCGCAAGAAGATTGCGAGCAAGCGGCTCCAGGCAGAGGCGGCGCCGGCGCCGGCGCAGACCGTCACCAGCTTCGGTCCGACGCTGCTGTCGCGCACGACCAATAACGGCGTCACCTGGAGTACGCCGGCCGTCATCTACGACCCGGGTCCCAACAACCAGACGATCAACAACATCGTCCAGGTCACGCCCGACGGCTCGGTCTACACATTCTTCACGTCCATTATCGGCGCCGCACCGACGATCGCGATCGGCTTCGTGACGTCGACCGACAAGGGCGTGACCTGGAGCGGACCTACGACCGCGCAGGTCATCCCGGGGAACAGCGTTGTCACCCCGGATTCCGGCGAGGCGGTGCGCGATGCGGGAATCCTGTACAGCGTCGCGGTCAACAAGCGGACCGGAGCCCTCTATCTCGTCTGGCAGGACGACCGCTTCACGACAGCGACCTGCACGACGCCGGGGGCGGGCACGATCCCGGTCGATGGCATCGCCTTCAGCCAGTCGCTCGACGGCGGCAGGACGTGGTCGACGCCGATCCAGGTCAACCAGACCCCGACCAACGCCAATCCGTGCCGGCAACAGACGTTCATCCCGACGATCGCGGTGGCCAACGACGGACGCCACCTGGCCGTCACCTATTACGACTTCCGGAACGACACCAACACGCCAGCCGGGAACGAGGGCACCGACTACTTTGCCGTTGAATGCGATGTGGGGAGCGATTGCTCGAAGGCCAAGTCGTGGGGCGGCGAAGTGCGGATGACGAACGCCTCATTCAACATCCTCGATGCGCCCTTCGCCGAAGGTCATTTCCTCGGCGACTACATGAGCCTCGCGCCGCTCGAGGGAAGCGGCTTCGTGCCAATCTTCGGCATCGCGACCGGCCCCAATTTGACGGCCGACTTTACGCGCAGGATCCGCACCGACGAATTCGCGGAGACGAGCAGCCGTTGAGATGACGACCAGGTCATCGGCTCTGTATCTGAGAGCCTGAATGCCGCGGAGCGGACTCGGGTCTGTCCGCTCCGCGGCCTTGCATGATGAGTTTTGATCGAAGCGGTCATCACGCGGGATACGGCTGAACCGCCTCTGACCCGGCCTCTAGCTCTAGGTCGTGTGGACTCTAAGGATTCACTTTTAAGAGCAAATCAGATTCAAGACTGCGTTTGGGAAGCAGTCTTGGGTGTGACGGACCGATTGGTTTTGAGCGACGCCCACCAGCACGCTGCCGCGGCGCTTGGCCGCTCGCGCGGCGGCCTGAGTCCTGGTGTCGAAGCGCATCATCTCTCTCCGTTGTCGTGCCCGCGCACGCGGGCATCCAGTTCGCCCGGAGGACGTGGAAGGGCCCTGCACGAACCACGAAGGCCTGCATATACTGGATGCCCGCGTGCGCGGGCATGACAGTGGGGAAATGCATCAGACTTTTTCAGCTCGATTTTTTATCCTCTCCCCCACTTCCAAAACCACGCTATGTAAGATCCATGGCCCGTCCCCGCACCTTCGATCCCGACACCGTGCTTGATGCCGCGCTTCAAGTGTTCTGGAGCAAGGGCTTTCACGGCACGTCGTTCGATGACATCACAGCAGTGAGCGGCCTGACCAAACCCAGCCTCTATGCGGCGTTCGGTGACAAGAACGCATTGTTTCGCAAGGCGCTGGATCGCTATCACGGCTTTCTGCTCAAGCGCACCAAAACGCAGCTGGCGAAGGGCGTAACCGCGCGCGAGGCGATCGCGGCGTGGCTCGCCGACTATATCCCCCTGTGCACGGGCAGCCGCGGCGCCCGGGGCTGTTTCTCCATCAACACGCTGACCGATAGCGCGCTCGACGACGCCGAGATTACCGGAAGCGCCATCCGCTTCTATCGCGATCTCGAAGCGATGGTCGCCGCGCGATTGACACAAGGTGCGAGCGAATTCCCCGACGATTTCAACGCGGCTGCAACGGCCCGCACTATGATCGCGGCGTATGCGGGACTGATGGTGCTCGCGAAGGACGCGCCCTCCGCCGCCGAGACCAAGGCGGTGGCCGCACAATTGCTGCGGTTGCTCGATCCCCCCTCTTGACAGCGGCATTCTGTTACATACCGTATAGTATATAATCTGGCAAAAGCCGGGCAACGCGTGGTCATCTGACCTTTGAAACGGGTCGGCTTCGTTCGGAGATGTCCGAATGGAGAACGATGACGGCTGCGCCAACCGCAGTAATCCGGAGAATTCCCATGAAAGCCGTTCAGATTGTCGCGTTCGGAAAACCAACCGAAGTGTTGCAAGTCGCCGATGTGCCGGATGTCGGCGCGCCCGGCCCGAACGAAGTCGTGATCGCGCTGGAAGCATCACCGATCAATCCCAGCGATCTATTCATGTTTACAGGAAACTACGGCTACCGTCCGCCGCTGCCGTCGATCGTCGGAGCGGAGGGCGCCGGCCGCGTGGTGGCGGTCGGCTCGAACGTCAAGCACCTCAAGGAGGGCGACCACTCCATCGTTCCGTTCGGATCGCCGACCTGGGCCGAACGCATCAAGGTCGACGCCACCTGGTTGCGCCCGTTGCCCGCCGGCGACATCAAGCAATTCGCGATGCTTGGCGTCAATCCGGCGACCGCCTACCTGCTGTTGACCGATTTCGTGGCGCCTCAGCCGGGCCAGTGGGTAATTCAGAACGGTGCCAACTCCGGCGTCGGCCGCGCGGTGATCCCGATCGCAAAATCGCTGGGATTGAAAACCGTCAATGTGGTCCGCCGCGCCGAACTGGTCGACGAGATCAAGGCGCTCGGCGGCAATATCGTGCTGCTCGACGGAGCGGATCTGCCGAAGCGCGTGGCGGAGGCAACCGGTAACGCACCGATCACGCTGGCCCTCGATGTGGTCGGCGACACCGGAACCACGGGTCTGCTGGGCAGCCTCGCGCAGCGCGGCACGCTGGTCTCCTACGGCGCTATGAGCCGCAAGGCCATGGTGGCGCCGCCGCAACCGCTGATTTTCAAGGACATCACGATTCGCGGATTCTGGCTGGTGACCTGGTTGCAGAAAGCCACGCCGAAGATGGTCGCCGAGATGTACGACCGACTGGTGCCGATGGTGGCCTCCGGCTCCATCGCCACCCCGATCGCCGCAACGTTTCCGTTCGAACAGGTGACAAAGGCGATCGAAACGGCGATCGCAGGACAGGGCAAAGTGCTGCTGACGCCGTGACGCGCAAGGCGCAAAATCGAAACACAAAAACGTAGGGCGGAGGCGTAACCCACCGCTCGCCAGCACAGTGATCGTGAATGGCGGATTACGCTGCGCCAGGTGGTATGGACTCTAAGGATTCCCTTTTAGGAGCAAATCAGATTCAAGGCTTCTTTTGGGAGGCAGTCTTGGGTGTGATGGAGCGGTTGGTTTTGAGCGACGCGGCGTGGGAACGGATGGCGCCGCTGATTATAGGTCGACCTGACCAGAAAGGCTCCACCGGGCGCGACAATCGGATGTTCGTGGAAGGGGTGCTGTGGATCGTGCGCGCAGGCTCTCCCTGGCGTGACCTTCCGGAAGC